>Ga0247741_1000234_pt1 | contig 35380 bp, 37 predicted proteins | sample UWRJL213509R2_FD_180945 | JGI IMG/M metagenome (GOLD analysis project Ga0247741, IMG submission 180945) | Plant litter microbial communities from Arlington Agricultural Research Station in Wisconsin, United States - UWRJ-L213-509R-2 | ecosystem: Environmental > Terrestrial > Plant litter >... | reverse complement strand
TTGTTTAAACAGCCTGTAAGCTTAGATATTTGGCATGCACCTTCTTATATATGTCTAAAACACGCTTGAAAAAGAGTAGAGAGTTTGGATGTATTTTTGTGTCAATATAGAGCGACGAAGGCCATGTTTAATTTTGGACCAGATGGTAGTTTGTACGACTCGTAGAATATCTTCTGCCAAATAAAATATTATCATACTTCGCAGATAAATTTAAGAAGTATATATTCATATAATTGTCAAATTTCAAAGCACCAGAATCCCTCAAAGCTTCAAAAACTTCCATGCACTCATCGATCGATTTTTTCTCCTGATGGCAGCTACAGGAATGACATTCTTCATGGTGGAATTGGCACTCTTTTCGGCTGGTATGCACATACGGGTCTTATAGAAATTTTATTAAATGTATTCTACACAAAAAAATTGCCTATCATCCTGTAAGGAGGACGATTTTAAATGTTTATCAAATTGATGGCTATATGATTAAAGTAACAAAATAATTAAATGGGCCGTTCCTCAGTTTATCATAGCTCTAGTGCTCTATAAAATTAATTTGGAAACATAAGCTACTTCTTGAACTCATCTGCGAAGTATTATAATATTTCATTCGGCAGAAGATATTCTACGAGTCGTACAAGCTACCATCTGGTCCAAAATTAGACATGGCCTTCGTCGCTCTATATTGACACAAAAATACATCCAAACTCTCTACTTTTTTTCAAGCATGTTTTAAACATATATAAGAAGGCGCATGCCAAATATCTAAGCTTACAGGCTGTTTAAACAAGTGCCATGCCCTGCATAATCCAAAACTTTGGTTGAGGAAACGTGGGAAAATATCCTGGCCGCCATCACTTTTGATGGCTATGAGTATGGCATGACGCATCCAAGATTCGAGGGATGATTAGCGCTGAGCCTGGAACATAGGATGTGGCGGGACGTACTCAGGACATGTCCAACGAAGCAAGTACGTACACTGAAGTCCAACAGTATCTGGTATCTAAGTATTAGTATTCGACGTGAAGAAAACTATATATTTGGATTCAAGTTATATGGGCATATGAATGTACTGGAGTAATGGAACTCCGTGGACTATGCACGTTCGAACTCGACATAGCGCTCAGACCAGGTGCATGAAATCAGTTTCGTCTGAATTACCACAATTGAGCATCAATAAAATGCCACAAAAAGGTGAAAACGCACGTAATTGTACCAGGAATCATCATCAGTGAACTCGGGTAATGCATTCGCAGGCCCTTGAAGAGGAGTCAATATGCGCTGTGGATCGTGAAAATTGAGTATATTTCTAGGTGTAATCCCTGCAGAAGGTGTAATGCACGCGAACTAGAACGTACATGAGGAAAGATTCTGTGTTTCTCGCGCAGCCTGAGATTTGTTTTCTTGAGCAGAGCTTCGAGTCCTTGTTTCTTGAGGAAGTTAGAGAACGGCTTCGAATTCTCGTATAACGCTTCCATGTCGTTCAACGCCATGTACACCATGACTTCCCCATCCACTGTGTAATTTTGGATGGATGAGCACGTCAGATCACTTGCATACTTCAACACGACAACATACTAGAGTTTTTCATCTGCAGAAAATGAATCCGTTGAGAAATTTCTCGTTTTTCGAGAATATGTAACTCACCCGGGTCTTGTTTTTTTCCATCACCTTTGGGCCAAGTGCAGAGATGGCCCTCCCATCCGCCCCAGTTGCACGTCCGTCTTCTTGAATAATTGTCCAGTTCATAAAATATCCGATTATCGCGGCACATTTGCTCTTTCTCAGAAGAGGACCCCATTTCGTTAACACATCGTGTGCTCCTACATAGTTTGCGTCGAAAATGTTGGATACGGCTATCCTGTCAAATCGAATGGACGAAGGAAGGTTCAGCTCGTGAAATATATTCCCCTGGATGGCTTCTGGGATATTGGAAGCATCGAAAGAGAGTGCTGTAAACATGACCTTGGTCTCCCGTAGACGACGAGCAAACATTTGAAGCTGTTCGGATAGGTAAAAATAGAAACATCCATAGATGTCTTCCGCATGACAGCCAAATTTCTTTCCCGTTCTAACAAGGGTATCGACACTATACAGGAGTTAGGTTGCGAGATGATTTCTTGGAGAGGGAAGTTTGCTTACTCCCAGCCTTCAAGTGGGTCCGCATAGTCCGTTTGCCACCATTTCCCTTCAGGCGAGAAAAGAGAAAGGTTAGGGCGATTGAAATGAGCATTCATGGCACCAAAAGGGAGAACGATCCCAAAGCGACGATACTCCTTGAAGGCTGCTCTATGAGACGGTTTCAACCCCATATACATTCTATCTCTGAAATCACGCCGCGAATGCGCGGTTCTGACTCGATTATACTCATCCTGAATATCGCCAACTGAGAATGAGGAAGAAACAAAATGCGCAAAGAACACCGAGGCGTCCTTTTGGAGGCAGAGGTGTAGAGTCGAGGTAGGACCAAGACGGATCAGGTACTCGCCATCTTGAGACTGCTGCAAGAATGATCGAAGAATCATGGCTATCTGGAGCCGATATTCCATAGGCATGAAGGCTGAATACCAGAAATGGAGAGCAATATCCGCGGCTTGAGCTTCGTCTGCGACGTTCCCAAGGATGAGAAGCAAGACGATGTTGCGGCAGACGATTGGTAGGTTGATATCGTTAATGAGAATGTTGAGACTCCCAGAATAATTGGAAGGGAGGCCATTGACACTTCGTAGGACGTGGCGAAGGTCGCCGGAGGCTGTTATACCATTGAATATGGACACACGGAGGATTATTAAATAACTGATTGTACACACCAATGAAAGCGAGCGAAAAATCCTTCGTGGGGTCGTCTTCGTTGTATGCGAGGTTTATGACATCCATCGAGGGTGTATTTCCCCATCTGATTTACCAGAACAGACTCATCAGCGTCCTCGGATATGATAATTGGAACTGTCTTACAAAGAAAGGCCAATTGAAAATTCTTCCTTTTTCTTGTCGTTGAACTCTTGCTGGATTGTGACTGAGTCAGCTACTATAAACAACGGACGGCGACCTTCTCTTGTCCATGACGGTGTCCAATCATCAGATCGTATGGGATCCCTGCAATCTAAAAGGCACATTTAACCGTCACAACATCCGAAAATATGCTAGTGGTGAGGATAATTCTTATTACTTACCTCGTTTATGCAGACGCCAGTGGGTGGTTTGGCACTCCTATAACCAGAGTCTGTCAATGACAGATATTGACGATATAAAATAGAGTTACCTTGGAACAGTATGCGACGAGCTTGCATGCGCTGCAAGCCATTGTACCCTGGCTCTCGCACATGGTATACTTCGCAGCCTGTACATTCGCACATGGCAGGGCTTTAGGGACCGGGAATCGATTTTTTTGGGCCTGCTTCATCATTTCTTCGAGGAAATTTGGATTCGCCGTGTCAAAGTGGCTTGGTAGATTATTTTCTCTAGTCGGGTCAGGGGGTAATACCTCGATATTCTGGCTCTGGGTAGACATATCTCGCTGAAAAGCCTTGATTGCGTTGGCTTGTATCTCGGCCATCGCCTCGGGTGTCTGCAAGCTGGAGAAAAGTTGAGCGAGTTCATCCATGGTGGGGGGAGAGAGTAGTGGCGGTATGAACGAACTTTTTAGAGAAGGTGTGAAAAGCTTGCGGATTCACGAAGATTCTCTAGTGCGCTCTAACTAAGCCTGCAGGCAGCCACGAGGTCAGAGGCTGTTTACGTTTCGCTAGATAGTCACAGGTTTCCCTCTGTTGGGGTACTCTGAAAGGGCTTGGACATTCCGTCACCTTCTGGTAGTTACATAATTCATTCATTCTTTTATATGCATACAGCTCAGCTGTACATATTTAAGCTTGAGGTTGGGTGGAATACGTCAGCTCTTCCGAGAGCCTCTCTTATCATATTAAATGATGTCTTCCTCATCCGTCGTTCTTCAGGTCTCGAGCCTTGAGCCTTTTACCCATCGACTCCGAATAAGCCTGTTATGAATTATAAACACTTATATCTATCTCAATCTCGACTCTCTCGGCCAAGAAGAGTACCCAACAGTGTACTTGTTTATCAACTCCGCACTGCCAACACTCAGATTGCTTGAAGGTAATTTTGGCTTTACGGAGCTGCAACTGCGATACTTGTTGTATGCCAGAGTCAACCTAAACATGACAGGGCTGTAGTTACTTTTTACATACTGCGTTTATATCACAAAAACGAGATACTTACCGTCGTGGAACGGCCTAATTCTGAGGCTCCCCACCGGAAAAAAAACGCTATAACCGAATGCAAAGCATGGACAAGTGTGGTTGGGTAAAAAGTCGCTGTTTTCTGGCAGATTTTCAGGCGAGACATACATTCCGAGATGTCCAGTCTGAACGGAGAAGACCAAAGAGACTCCACACACAAGTAGGGTGTGTGACGCCGCGGAAAGTGCATGGCGCCCTTGGACGCCCGACGCTCCTTCCATTTTAGGCATGCCATGTGATCCAAGATCGGTGGCTCTTCCCGTTTGTCTTCGCTGTCCCTTCCATCCTCACGTTCTCGGGTTCTCACCATTTACTGGACACCTGAGTTTGCTATCAGATACAGGGCGGAACATACCCAGTATTATTCTACCTGATATCCCAGGGTGGATGGCCCAAATCTTTCGTCCGAGTCAAATTCATGAAGCTCGCGAAACACGAGAAGAACAACTCGATGGACGATGTCGTGCAGGGTCAAGGTGGTGATTGGGTTCTAGTTAAGATTGGATTGGGGGAAAAGATTGGATGTATGTGTTCGAACGTACGCTGGCTTTTCTACTGCTATCGAATGACCCGGATATTGATTCCAGTTGTCTCTGCATCTCTTCCTTGGACTGTCTCTTCCGCTACCCTCCACAAGATCAAACCGAAACATACGTCCACTCTACTCTTTCCTACATTCCCTGCAGCTACACTTCTCCTTGTTCCGGCCATCTTCCCTTCCTCCGAAAGACATCGTGTGACATTCATCCCCTCTCCTGCCTGTTCATTCCTCGTTACCACCTTTCCCTCCTGCTCCAATACCTCCTTTTGTTCCCTCGATCGTCCCTTGTCTGGCAGACCACAACACACTAGATCAAACACAACCTTCCCACCTTTGGACCTCAGGGAGCCATTTTGAAGGTACTGTCATAATTGCCACTGTGGTCTGCCTGCATAGAATGTCCCTGAGTCAGCGTCTGAGAGGCCGTGTTGTATCGCAGGAGAAAGGTAGTGGAAATTCTTGGTTATTGGACGCGTATAGGTCTGTCACAATCACCTGCTGCCGTTCCTTCCTCTGTCGTCCAGATGGTCCAGAATTTTGTATGTATGCATACGTTTTCCGTCCCCTTCCGACTCTAGTACGAGGAGAAGGCAAAGTCAAGCTCAATCTTCCCGCATCCGCTTACGCGCCAAACCCAAGCCAAATCAATTTTTGGGTGTACTCCTACAATATCTTGCTTTACGGGTAAGCCCTTCTCGTCCTTTCTTCCCTAAGTTCAAGTAAACTCCCTACCGTTCTCAGCACCCAGACGGATATATGCTATGCCCCTGATATCGTACCCAGCATTCAGCAGTGAGTGTGAAACGCTATTAGTTTTGGTAGCTCAGACGGAAGAGCCCTGGAGACGCGGAAGGGGATACTGCAGCGTCAATGCAAGAAAGGGAGGGCAATGATCGAGCAGTTCAGTTTTGCGTGGGTATGTCCCGGCCAGAATCTTTGAGCACAGGATTCTAAACGAATTCTGACGACAGGTCCTACCGCACAAGAGCCTGCCAGGCGATATCGTTGTGGAAGAAAGAAAGAGTCTCAATCTGTCACTTCACGGCAATTCTTACCACACGGCATCGAGCCGGATTCGCACGGGTCATCTCAAGATCGCCTCTTTACGACTTACGATTGTTGATTGAATAAATATTGCGTATCCAGAGGCTGGAGAATCGTCTCATTGTTCTTGATATGCGTTTAAACTATTTCCTGTCTTGAAGGACAGGCCTCAGGAATAAACTAAGTCCAAGCACGACATATTCCTATCTGACGACACACATTCCCCATGTGAATTTATACTCCTATAAATTAGGTATGTATAGATATAGGTCTTTACCCCTCAAGTACCCAGAAAAGTAATGGCAGGTTGAGTCTGCTCTCGTAGCCAGCCTAATGCGTGGCTGCGCTCGGCACATTGACAAGCTGTGATTAGCGCCCGAGTCCACTGGTTGTTCGGTCAGATCTTCAAAGTGTATAAGGACAGCCGGGATTGAGAATATGTCCGGGAATATGTCCAATCTCTCCTCAATTCTCGCCCCATCATAAGTTCCAGCCTTTCGATAGCTAGTTTATGGACATGGTCTGTGCGACACTTAACCCGTAGAATCTCTAGAAAAAACATTAATTTGTTGGTGCACCCGCCCACACTCAGCTCGCAGATGACTATACACAAACTCTGCAGTGGTCATATGCATGAATATTGAAATTGCTTAAATCAAATGAGCCGTGAGAGGCTTATTTAAACCCGACGCATCTCCAAACGAAACAGCGTGAGTCTTTGTTGGAAGGCCCATATGGTGTATGGCCGAGTTTTTACCAACACATACATTGACCCTTTAATTCTTAGACCTCAAGTTCCAGTCTGTGTTCTCCGTTACAGTAACACTGAAAATATACCGTGAGCGCTGATTGATGAGTTCGGGTAGGAGTTGTAACGAACCGAGGAGATGTAAACTAATCTCCATTATCCCCTTTGTCTGAGAGGCTCGATATAAAATGATTTAATTTTGATAGAATTGATGAAATGGCGATGTATGTGTGACGAAGACGATCTGCCCTCAGAAATGTGGGAAAGATAGTCAAGCGGCATGATAAAGACCATCTGGATACAACCCGCATCTTTCTCTCGGGTCAGCCAGTGGTTGTGGAATCTTCCAAGGTCAAGGTAGACATGGTTAGAAGAAATTTCAAGGAGAGTCGAATACGAGTATATTCGTCCATAGAGATGCCGAACATGGCCGTCCTGCCCGACCCTCAGGTGCCACTGCCATGATCACAATCACCTACCCTTTATTCAACCGACATCACCAGCGGCGGGAGTGATAGGACCACCAAATACGCCGATGACATCAATATCGTTGGTTCGAGAGCCATAGCTTAGCGACAACACTAGCGCAATGAGGAGTGATAGCAGCAAAAGCACTTGCGGCATGATTCGGCAATGGTGAAAACAGAAAGGTTCAAACTGTAAGAGACGAATCCGCTTCATTGAAGGATTAACAAGAAAAAGGGGCTGTTGTCGGATACTAACTATAACCACGAGCGGTGACGATCATCCCCCCGATTCCATATGTTGTTTCCATGCGGGTAATCGTATACGACTGATCAAACTTAATGCATTTGCTGAAGCCTGAGTGCTCCAATTTTGATACCGCCCTGGGCGTAGATAAGCTGTTTCTTGACTTTCCGCGGTGCTGAAATGAAGGGATGAGCGTTGATGTATGGATTGGAACGAGGTTAAGTAAGATATAAATTCACCTCAGAACCATCATAATATTAGCCATTGAATCTCGATGAACAGATGATAAATGATTACGTTGGGACAGCCTCTGTGCAACGTCAATACATCTTGGTAACTCTTCAGATATGGGATCTAGATGGACCGTGATCACGGTAGCCGAGGAGAAATGTTTTCCACGCGCCGCTGCTTTTGACTTGGCTTTTGAACATCGCCTCCAATTGAAAAATAAAAATCTCTCAAAGCTGCTGAGGCTCTCTTCTATATGCTGGTTAAAATTCTGAACCTTGTACGAACCTTGCATGTTTTGAACTGGGATAGAAGGGTTGTCTATGCTCCGGCGTTAGTATTACTCTGTTCGTGAGTGTGGTCGAACCGTTGACCTAGTCGAGATTCCCGAGTCCTGTGTCCCACGATTCTTACTGGATTGTTCGCAAACAGGTATACTGTAAGGAGTACGGCTGTACTTGGACACTAGTGGGGATAAACCTACCGCCTGGAATGTACTTCTGTGGGTGGGTTTGATGACTTTATCACATCGAATTTCAGCCCACACCGACTCCTCATCTTCACTCTAATAATGAACACCGCTAACGAAGAAGAACCTGTCAAGCTACTTGCATTGGGTAAGCCTTAATGATTTAGCTAGCGGATATCACTTTTGACTTGTAACCCCTGAACAGACGGCGGCGGCATTCGTGGACTCTCCGAGCTGCTCATCCTCAAAGAACTCATGCACAAGGTGATGCTCGACAAGAACAAGAAGCTGAAGCAGGATGGCCTACCACTCCTTACTTGCCCGCCAAAGCCATGTGACCACTTTGATTTAATTGGCGGGACTAGCACGGGAGGGTGCGCCACCTACTACACAGAACATAATACGCCGCAGTTAACTTGAATTATTGCATTGCAGGATAGTGGCTTTAATGCTTGGACGTCTTCGGGTGGACGTAGAAACGGCAATAAAATACTATAGTACCATGGTGAAAGATGTCTTCTCTCATCCGAAGGGAAGACCAGGGGACGGAAAATTCAAAGCGACGAAACTTGAAGCAACAATCAAGTCTATCGTGAGGGAGGTAACTGGTGATTCTGAGTCACCCTTATTGGAACGAAATGAGACTCCAGGTTGCCGGACGTGAGTGTACAAGCGACCTAGAGATTATTTGGATCTGACATATCTTCCTCAGCTTTGTCTGCACCAAGAATGCCCACAACATGAACATTCCAATTCTATTCAGATCCTACGAGTGTCATGAAACGCATCCGGAATGCAAGATTTGGGAAGCCGCTCGAGCAACATCTGCAGCGCCAACTTTTTTCAAACGTATTGAGATTGGGAGGGCCCAACCTTTCATCGATGGAGGAATGGGCCGCAATAACCCTAGCTGGGTTGTTCTCGATGAAGCTAATAGTCTATTTGGTGCTCGTCCTATAGGGTGCCTGGTGAGCATTGGTACTGGGCAGGTCGAGGCAGTCAGCATTAGGAGACCTGGATTTTTCCAGCAGGTCGTACCGACAGACGTTGTCAATGCGCTGAGGGCGATCGCGACCGATTGCGAGGATACACATGAGCACATGCTACGCCTCTTTGCGCAATTACCAAGAACATACTTTCGGCTGAATGTTGAGCAGGGGATGCAGGGAGTCAAGCTTTCTGAATGGGAGAGATTGAGCAAAGTGGAGGCTCATACGGCACAATATCTGAGGAAGAAGGAGGTTGGCGAGAAGCTGGTACTGTTAGGAAAGATATTCACGGTGCCTAAGGCACGGCTTACGATTGAGCAGCTCGGTAAGGAAGAACCTCATTTGTAGTTTGGAGAATGTTTTATCTGAATCGGTGTCCTAGTCTCCCCTAGGCCACTCGTGGAATCGATTCAAGACATCCCAGAACGCAAGCTTTGTCCGCTGCCTGTGACCTCATTTATTGGCCGACAGGACATCCTCAATAAGATGTGCAAATATTTCGATTTGGACACTCAGAGCACATGGCAGCGCGTCTTCATTCTGCATGGACTTGGCGGTTCAGGAAAGAGCCAACTTGCATTTAAATTCATTGAAGAATCCAAGGGCAAACGGTAAATCAACCGGTCCAATGAAATCAGAGTGTGGTTTACTAACAATATAATGCTTTATAGTTTCTCGGAGATCTTCTACATTGACGCCACGAGCCAAGAGACCCTTCAAACGGATCTCGAATCCATTGCACCAGGAAATGCCAAGCGAACCGTGGATGCCAGCCTGCGTTGGCTTGCGGGCCAGACCAATCACACTTGGCTTCTCGTCTTCGACAACGCGGACAATGTTGACCTCAAACTGAAGAAGTTCTTTCCTTCGTGCGTATTTGGAAATATTCTTATTACAACACGTAACCGAGAGCTTCGCCATTACACCGCAAAAGAGGCGGACGTGGATGTCAAAGGAATGGATCTCGAAGACGCAAAAAGCCTTCTTCTGATTCAGGCGCGGGCGGAAAGCAATGTAGGAAATATCGCTCTGGCGGAGACAATTGTACAGGTATTCTCTTTCCCTTCTTCGTTGAGGATTGCATACTGACATACGATCGAGGAACTTCATTGTTTTGCGCTGGCTGTCGCGCAAGCTGGTGCCTTCATTCACTGCTACTCCTCTTTAAGTGAGTATCGAGAACTCTACCAACGCGAACGCGATAACTTGCTGCAAAACGAAGAGATCCAAGGGCAAGATCCGTATGCATCAGCTGTATATTCAACATGGAGACTGAGCTACGACAAGCTTGATAAATCTGCAAGATTGTTCCTCCAGATTTCCTCCTTGCTACATCATGAAGGAATTTCTGAAAAAATGTTTGAGAAAGCGGCGTTGTCTCAATTAAATTTGGAGGATGCCAAACTGCAGGATGATGTAACTAATTTGTTGAGTCAGCTGGGGAAACAGGATTCGCGATGGAGTTCCTGGACGTTCCGGAAGGTTATAATGTGCCTTGGCTCACACTCACTCATTGAATACGATCACCAAAATTGCACCTACAGCATTCATCCTCTGGTTCACCATTGGAGCGGCACCACTATGGAAGGAGATCGACAAAACATGCAGAATCTCGTCCTCACTATAATTGCACTCTCATTTTCTTCGACACGCAACAACGAGGATATCAAGTATAACAGCACACTTCTGAAACATACCACAAACTCGATTACCTCACTCAAGCCGGAGAACATCAACCCATTAGTTGGGATGAACATAGCAGCGATCTACTCTACACATGGCCACTGGAAGGACTCGGAAGCGTTAGAGGTGATGGCCATGGAGAAGAGGAAACAGGTGTTGGGAGAGAACCATCCAGATACCGTTGAAAGTATGGAAGCTGTTGCAGAAACATACTGGTCCCAAGGCCGCTGGAGTGATGCAGAGAGACTCTACCTCGTGGTGTTAGCAAAGAGAAAGTTGATGCTGGGAGATGGTCATCCAGACACCCTCGAGAGCATGGGGAATCTGGCTATTACGTACTTTGACCAGGGCCACTGGACGAAGGCAGAGGCACTCCAGGCGGTGGTCATAGAGAAGAGGAAGAGTGTGCTGGGAGAGCAACATCCTGATACACTCATAGCGATGGGAAGTCTTGCCCATACATATAGATACCAGGGCCGCTTGGATGATGCGGAGGCGCTTGAGTTGGTGAGATTGGAGAAGAGTAAGCAACTGCTAGGAGACGACCATCCTCATACCCTGGGAGCTATGGGTAACCTTGCTTCTACGTATAGGGAGCAGGGCCGCTTAAAGGACGCTGAGGCCGTTGCGGTGGTGGTGATGGATAAGATGAAGCGACTGCTGGGCGATGATCATCCTCGCATTTTAACGGTTATGTCGAACCTGGCGGTCACATACTGGAAGCAGGGCCGCTGGAACGAGGCAGAGGTACTTCAAGCAGTGACACTGGAGAAGATGAAGATGGTGCTGGGAGATGACCATTCTTGGACTCTCGAAAACATGGCAAATCTTGCCAACACCTACAGGGACCAGGGCCGCTTGGAGGATGCAGAGGTGCTCAGTCTGGAGGCGGTGAAAAAGATGAAGCGGGTGAACGGAGACGACCATCCAAACACCATAAAGTGCATGTTGAGCCTTGCAGCCACGTATAAGGACCTTGGTTACTTGGAAAATGCAGAGGCAATCGAGGCAACGGTGGAGGGGATTAGGAAGCGGCGTAATAATCCTTGATGTTACTTAGCTTGACATGGAACACAGGAGCATTTGCTGACCTGAACCAAACGATAGATATTGTCTATTTATCAATGAATCGAGATCAGCTATAGATCGCGAGCAGAAGGGTGTTGAGGCTTACACTTGGCTCATGTGGGCCACTGCCTTGCATGGCAAATACGAGTCCGTTTTGATTAAATTATATTCATGACATAGTACAAGCTTAAGCGGGCGTACTAAAATAATAAAAATACCAAGCACCAGACCTTACTGTATGGTCCCCACTCGCTACTGTTATGCCTCTTCCACCTCAGCTACTCTCATTCGCCTGGAACTTGTGTCACGGATCCGTATGAAAGAAAATTTGCATTACAGAGATAATTCTACTGTAAACTCAGCGTCCTACTCTGACGCTGATTGGGCATATAACATGTAGCTGTAAATCGGTGAAAGGGGCATAAGCAGAGGCATGCCCACAGAGGAGAATGAGTTACCAGTGTTACATGATCCGTTCTCGGGCCAGTTGACGGTTGAGCGGGCCGATGGCTGCACGGACCATGGCGCAATTCGGAGTCTTGTCGTGGTCTTTGCACGTTTTCACCACCGACTGGACATGTACACAGATAAATCCCGAATAACACATAACCTGCCACCTCTGTTTCATGTTCCGATATCAGCTTCAGTCTCAGTCTACGTGAACCGACTCGACACATCTCGAAGTCGAACTGAATGATGAAGAAAATCGATGTCGGTGATCGACCTGGTTGATTTGTGCTGGGTTGGGAAATGTGGTTGGGTATCTGGTATTCGTATTTATGTTGGCGTTGATACTTCTATAAACATCAGATGACCTTGGGCCGCAGAAATTGTCTTCCTGCTCCTTCGCCCCATCTTCATGAAGCATTTTTCGTCAATATTGGTCATCCTTCCTTCATCCAGGCCAACTATCGTCGTTTTCCATATCCCTCCATCCGTCCCCTCCGCCGTCACTCCTCTGACCGCGCAAAACCACTGGATAAACTTTTCCATCTGTGTATCCCATGCGCACCCGATACGCGCTATACTATCAGCGATAAATTCTCTTCCAGCCGTGTACATATGGAGTTTGGCAAGCGAATGAGATTTGACCCAAAGCTATCAAGTCACCAATATTGGCCTGCCGTCGTGGTGGCGGTCGGTCGTGATCGTGGACAGACTAGAATATTCTCAGGTTCCTCAGTATCTGGCTGAGGTGGTGACTGGCTCTTCTGTGCCTGTCTCTGGCGCCCATCCCGTTGTCAGTAAGTTCGAAGTCATTATCATTCTCTTCATCTGCATATTGCTGTTTTTGTTTTCCCCACCCTTTCCCGTTTTTCGCCTTCTGTCAGCCGTCTCAGTCAGGCGGCTAGTTTGTTTTTTTGCGTTCTGCAGCACTCTTCTTCTCTGCTTCTGCAGCCCTCTTTTTCACCCAACATTCGTGCCTTATCTAGCATCTCTGCATCCTTTATCATCTTCTGGATTTCCTTTTCCTCTCTCTTCTCGCCTCGCTCCACCCGTTTCTATCGTTTCTTCTTCTCCTGCTCCGCTTTCTTTGGTTCCTTCTCTCTCTCTCTTCTCTTCCTTATCTCATCCACATTTGGCGTCTTCTAGTCTTCAGTATAGGTTTAAATCCCTCAGGGACGAAGCCCCCCGTGATGGTAGCCTTCCATTCGTACAAAGGGAGCTTTGATAATATTCTCTTCTAAGGTGAGGTGTTCCTCAGTGTCGTATTTGTGTATGGACTTACTGTTCTTAAGGAGTTAGCGTTGCAGGCTTTTGTTCTCGCGTCACATTAGCTCCTTCACCCAGGGCATAATCTCGTCGCATATTGAAAGCGGTCTGCTCTAGTAGCACCTGAAGTCATGCAGCGACCGCTGCGAATAATTTATGGACTTCGTCGCCTTCTTGGGCAACATTCACTTCTGCTATTCCTGAGTTCAAAGGACTCAAGATCCCATCATCACAAGGTTGGCGACGATACGTCGTACGGGGTGGTATACACAAGACGATAACCTTGTGCTTTCGAAACGTGAACGAGCAGGAGCGGTAGGTCTCGTGTGAGTTGTATTGGCCAGGGTACTGAGGGGTTGATACTCGTCAGGCTCGTGTTTGCAGTTCTAGTTTGCGCTCCAGTTACTTTGAACCCAGATTATTGTGAGTTGAAGGTCCTTTATTTTCGAAAATATGACATCAAAGTTAAATTTACAGACAGCCTAATCTATGTGGTTGAATATGGCGCATTCTGCCTAATGGAATTTGGTTCGAATATTTGATATTCCATGTACCTTGTATAATGCGCAGTCCTTAATATCCAAAATGAACATACGGGACCCACTTCAAGAGGCCTTGTTCAGTGTCACCGACCCGCTTTCGAATCCCCTGGATAGCCTGATGGAGAGCGCGTGCCGCATTGACGCTCTCGATTCCACGCACTCCAGAAGGCACCTCACGGTCCGTGAGATACTTGTAGAAACCTTCAGCAATCTGGGCACCGTACTGATCTGCGATTGACCACATGGTCGCCACCACACCTTGATAACCCACAGCAAGCATTCCAGCAGCCAAGTGAACAGCCTCTTCCGAAAGTTTCTCATCGCCCGTGCTCGTCTGACAAGCCGATAAAAAGGCTAGCTGGCAATGAGGAATGTTTTGCCGTATGATGTCCGCGAGCTCGAGCCGACCGTCATGAAGATAGAATCCACTCTTTAGCGGGTCGTTTATGTCCTGCTTTGCATGACATGCAAAGTGAATCGAACTATGGGATTCCATCTCGAGTTGTACCCGGCTGATAGTTGCTGCCTCTCCTTCAAGACGCAGGGATTCAAAATTATCAGATCTGGTTATTGCAGATATTGCATTCATTTCCGTTGTGGTACCCGGTATCGGAGGGAGGCCTTGTGTATTTGGCTGGCTGATGATGAGAAGTTTGGATGATAAGAGTTCTCGTGCATCTGCGGATCTTCTGACCTTCCCGAGAAGCGCACTGACAGTGGGAGTGTACGAGGAAATAACAAAGTCGGACACGCATAATCCAGGTGGAAATCTTTCGTTTTGAGCGTAAATTCCTGCGGCGTGAAGTGGGAGGAATGCAAGAGGGCCCGTAGGACACCACCAGATTCGAGCTGGGTTCACTAGAGCACGCGTCTTGTACGAATAGAAATTAGAAATCAGATAGGTTACAAATTGAGATGGAGCTCACAGGGTACGAAAGACCATCCAATATAGGCCTTACTACACGCAGCCAAAGTGCTTCAAGAACACAATGCATGTCACTTTGCTTGTCAGTGCCACGTCCAGGTGGTACTGGTCGCCCACCACGATCTTCTTGCCGCATCCGAATCCGATGGGATAAAAGGAAGCCACTAAGGCGGTTTTTTAGCTCAAATGCTTGTCCATAAGTGAACTCCAGAAGCGGGATGTGGATAGGCGCGTCGGATGCGGATATGAGAGCTAGAGCGTCGCAGCGGTCTTGGTGAACATTGATGAGAATGACTGGGCCATCCGGAGGGAGGCGATTTAAGAGATCTGATGTGCGAGGTGGTCGAAGGAACTCGCGGAACGCGGGTATGCGACGAATTTTCTCCAGGAGTTGGTCCCATTCACCAGCAAGTTTGATGTGCATATGAGCTTCCTCCTGTAAGGTTATTTTCTCAGACATCGGAGTATCTGTGCTGAGGCTTCCAAATTCACGACGAGAGCCAGAAGACTCCAATGCACTTGAAATATTCAAGAAACGTTGTGCCAAGTCTGGGTCGTGAGCACGAAGATCATCAACAGGTGTGCGAAGTTGGTTGAGCTGGCTCCAGACCAGACAACGACCTTGTTCGAGCCATTCGAGAGCCTTTTCAATCTCGCCTTGCGCAAATGCTGCTGAAGCAGCTGCAGTGATTATATCGGAGATGTTAACGAGATCTTTGTGACGCTGCTCGACGGTGCGGTGCATGCCCGCTATTTGTGATATGAGATCAATGGCAATAGCATACGCATCCATAGCCGAGGATTGATCAAGTTTCATGGAGAGTTTTGCCCATGAACGAGCAGCATTGAGACGAACAGAAGGGGGTCCTGGTGTTCTCGCAGATTTTTCGAAGAGATGTAGAGTGGTGTCGTAGTCGGAGGATTCTCTTGTACGTTCGAAGCGTTCCTGAAATGAGCGCCCAAGGTTGTTCAGCTGTATTGACATACCTGCGTGGCCATCAGGAGTGAGTTGGATGGCGCGCTGAAGGGCTAAGATGGCTTCCGAGATATCGGAGAGATCTCCCGTGCGTTCAGAGCGAGACAGAAAAGAAGTCCCGAGATTGTTTAGGAATGATGGCAGGGCTGCATGGCCATCAGGAGTGAGTGCCACGGCGCGCAGCTGGACTGAGATGGCTTTCGAGACGTCGGAGAGATCTCCCATCAGCTGGAAGCGATACGAAAATGAATTTCCGAGGTTGTTCAGCCATCCTGGCATAGATGTGTGGCCATCAGGGGTGAGTTCCACAGCGTGCTGCTGGGCCGAGATGGCATTCGATATATCCGAAAGATCCCCTCTGCGTTCAAAACGATCCTGAAGGGAATTCCCCAGGTTATTTAGACGCTTAGGCATATCTGCATGGCCGTTAGGAGTGAGCTGAACTGCCCGCTGATGGGATGAAATGGCTGATGAGAGATCCGAGAGGTCTCCCGTGCGTTTGAAGCGAGACTGAAATGAAGTCCCGAGGTTATTCAACCATGCTGGCATGTCCGCATGGTCATCAGGAGTGAGTTGAACGACGCGCTGCTGAACCGAGATGGCTTCCGAAATGTCAGAGAGATCTCCAGTATGCTCAAAGCGCGACCGAAAAGAAATCCCAAGATTGTTCAGGGATGATGGCATATTGGTGTGGATTTTAGGAGTGAGTTGAACGGCGCGCTGCTGAACTGAGATGGCCTCCGAGATGTCTGAAAGATCTCCTGTGCGTTCAAATCGACACTGAAGTGACATCCCCAGGTTGCTCAGCGACCTTGGAAAATCTGCTTGCCCAGTGGGAGTCAGCTGAACACCACGTCGATGGAATGAGACGGCTTCTGAGAGATCGGATAAATCTCCCGTCTCTGTAAATCGATCAAGAAACGAGTTACCGAGACTGCTCAGTCGAGATGCCAGAGCTACGTCGTCAGAGGGAGTGAGGCGAATGGCGCGCTGATGGGATGTGATGGCTTCTGAGAGGTCTGAAAGCTCTCCAGTAGATCCAAATCGTGCCCTAAAACAGAGCCCAAGATTGCTCAGCCCCAATGGCATATCTTTGTGGCCATTAGGAGTGAGTCGAACGGCACGCAGGTGCGCTGAGATGGCTGCAGAGACATCTAGGAAATCTCCCGTATGTCTGAAACGATGAAGAAAAGAGATCCCAACATTGTTTAGTCTCTCTGGCATTTCGTGGTGGCCGTTGGGAGTGAGGTGAATAGCGCGCTGCTGGGTAGAGATGGCCTCAGATATATCCGAGAGATCCCCCATTCGTTCAAAGCGACATTGGAGTGAATTCCCAAGATTTCCCAGCCACGATGGCATATCTGGATGATCACTGGGTGTGAGTTGAATAGCACGTTGCTGGGCCGAGATGGATTTTGACATGTCCGAGAGATCGCCTGTGTGTTTGAAGCGACACAGAAGTGAAATTCCGAGGCTGCTCAGCTGTGATGGCATGGCTTTATCGTGGGTGGGAGTGAGTTGAACGGCTTGTCGATGAGATGAGATGGCCTCTGAAATATCTAGAAGATCTCCCATAAGTTCAAAGCGAGACTGAAGGGTAACCCCAAGATTGTACAGGAATGTCGGCATGTTCGTGTGACCTTTGGGAGTATGTTGCACAGCGCGCTGTTGGTATGAGATAGCCTCTGAGAGGTTTGAAAGACCTCCTATGCTTTTGAAGCGACATAAAAATGCGTTCCCGAGGTTGCTTAGTAGCCCTGGCATATTTACATGACCGTTGGGAGTAAGTTGAATAGCGCGTCGCTGGGCTGAGATCGCTTCCGAGATATCCGAGGGATCTCCCATACGTTGGAAGCGACACAAAAATGCAGACCCCAAGTTGCTCAGGTGTTCTGGCATATCTGCGTGGTCATCGGGAGTGAATTGGGCGGCGCAATGCAGAAAAGCGAGGGCTTCGGTTATTTCGTTTTCATTGCCAGTGATTTCATAAATTTGCGCCAACTGAAGTCCACGTCGCCTTAATGTCCGAGCTGTATGTATGTAAGCATCGTTTCCCCAGAGTTGAAGTGGTAACATACCAATTTCGAGCTGCTCTTCATCACTGACATATTCACGTATTGCGTCCTTATGAGACATACGTTGGATCATAAACGACAATTTGAATGAGGGTGCACCCGCATCGGATGTGACGGTTCTGGTGATTTCTTTTGTTTTGAGGAATGAGTGTTCATGCAAAAAAAAAACGTCGATAGTCAACAACCTACCTGTATGTGTCTCCAATCCCGAAGCCAATTCGTCTTTCGTCAAAGATACATGCGCAAAGTCGTTTGCGTCTTCGGATGTAGCCACAATAGTAATGTCGTCTATTTCTGTGAGTCTAAGAATTGACTCGGTTAAAATCGACGCGAGAAGTAATTGAGCATAAAGGTCTTACATTTCAATGACAGATGTCTGCTTCCACGTATTCGACACTTCTTTTTCTAACAGTACGACGAGACCATCCTCGGAGTCCAGTCCAAAAATGACAAGCCTGACAGTATCGAGAGATGGAAAGTCGTCGCCTTCCGTTGTAAATTGAAGGCGGAGGTCTGATAATAATATATGTTGGGCATGAGATTTTAGTTTAAGATATAACCGCACCTGTTATATAAAGAGACAAATTTCTATCGGGTCCTTGTTCGTATATCGCCGCTGAATGAAGCTTCGTCTCAGAAAATTCGTTGGAGGATAGCACATCATCAGACACAAGTTGGCCAGTCTCCGTAAGTTCAATGGCCGTGGGAGCCATATCTAAAGCATTCATAAGTATATAACGTTTCAAATCTGAACCCTTTATCCTACCAGTCGCAGCAGATTCACCATGAAATTTCAGAGGAGCTTCTTCAACCCCCTCGGGGGATACAAGGTGAGGAATTGACAAGAGTGGCTGCAAAAGGTATACGTCCCCTGAGGTGGCCGCGTTAATCACGTCTAAGTGAAGTTTTCGGGGAAAATAGCAGGAGACTCAGAGATGTAACTCACCAATTTTACTAACTTCTCCAGCTGGTTCGGTCGATGAACCAGTGAAATAATTTGCCTGATCAGCCATGGTTTTGCCAGGATATATTGCAGACTATTGTCGTAAAACTCTCTTGATGACGATCCAGGGATTCGACGGTGTAGATTTCCTGTTGAGTCCCCTCTGCACCATATCTTATATCTACGTCTAGATGAAGGCTGTACTACATATCTATGTTCGTCAGAACATTTTTACTGAGCGCGATGCACTGGATATCGACCCAATGTTATGTTGGCCGCGTGTGGATGCAACAATGTCTAGGCATGAATTTAGCGGTAAGTGTCAGTAACTCAGCAAAAGCTATGCTTTTTGTGGATTTTGAAGGGACTACTAACCAGAATATCCTAGTCACCGTAGTTACTCGTAGTCATAACTTGCATTTATGCAGTGCATAGACGTCATCTTCGTATCCATCTATCTGAGCTATAATTATAAACGCGTTGAGAAGCAGGATGCGGCGATCACGATAGTTACAATCTACAAAAGAGAAGTGGGGGGTGAATTTACCGTTTATGTAACGATATTGGCGAGTGAAGGAGAGTATCAAGCCCAGCCTTAAAACGAAACGGAGTGGGTAACCCAAATGCGGATAACCTATGTGGGCGGTGCTCCGGCCCGGCATGGGAAAATCCTTTCAGCTCAAACCAAGTATAGAAAAGGCGATGTTTGCTGCGCAAACAATCACCGGCAGAAGAGCGGCTTCGAACAAACCTGCAAGTGCCGACTTGTGTACGTTCCACTACACGCGACGCCCTCAACTCTACGATCTGAGGCTTGTCGATATTCAAATATTCATGCATCATGAATCACCGGACCAATTCCTATAATTGCTAGAAGAGTCGGCCTGCAACATAACCATTGCTTTGGAGATGTGCTGAAGGTTGGGCGTCAATAACACCCTCATAGGCACTGGTTCAAGTGCTGGAAGAGCCTCTCAGTCGCAGACTTCATGGATGTGAGTATCTGCTTTACTTCTCGCCCATGTTTGGATCATCGCCGACGGGGCTCTCCTGAGTCTCCATAATCTACACGCCAGCTCCAAAGGCATTTCGCATTTCGCATTCGCATCTTTTTTCGTTGTCATTGTTTTATCGCTTTACTAACCCGACTTGTTTGTCTTCGTCCAGGCTTATTCCTTGAGCAGGTTCAATTCAGAGGACGATCAACGACGTTCACTTTTCCTTCTGTTCAACACTCTGGACCTCTGCTGAAGCTTCCAAGCCTAGGACCCGTATGTCGTCTTCATTACCTCTGGTCCATGTTTCTGACGTATCATCTGCAGTATCACTGGTGTACGTAGTGTGATGAATCCCAAAATCGAACTGTTCTTTCTCAACGACGAACCTCGAGAGGCAAGACTGAAAGTCAATATGGCATCGATGACATTGCATCTCGGCGCTGCTGTCCTGTTAGCTCGTAGTCAAGGCCATCCAGGCCCTTCCACAACCTGCCGCCTACCTTCCTTTCCGTTCCTCATCTTCCGGAGTCTCCCCACACAGCATCTCAACGATCTCTTCACTCCCAAGTTCAAACCCTCTTGCACGGCTTTCTGCCCCGCTCAGCCACTCTTCCGTCCGTCCGTCCGTCCGTCCCTCTCCTTCGTCCACCGCTTCAGCTCCTCTGTCCTATCCCACCACTTCAGCCTCAAACGACCTTCCCTTCTGTAACCTTGCGCCCTCTCTAGACGGCATACAATATACTTCGGAGGTGGGACATGAGAAGCAAGTCGCGTTTTCACCATCGACTGGTATCGTGACTTGCGAGTCGTCAGATTGGGCCTCAGTGTTGGTCCCCTAACTCGGTGCAATCGGAAGTCGAACTGCTGCAAAATGCAGTGGATGCCCCGACATTTTGTTCGAGTCTGAAGAAGATGATGCCACCGCTCCTACCGTTGTGTATAACAGAGATGATCATCGAGCTCTTGGTTGGGTTGTATATCTGGGTTTCGTACGTATTTTAACCTTTCTACCTCTATAAACATTGAATGACCAAGGTTCTGTCGCAGCGATCGCCTGTTGTGCTCCGTCGCATCTCATGGGGCCTTATTCGATCCGTCTACCATCCTGCAACTTTAAACCGTCCCTAAGGACAGCTAGCTTCTCTCTTCCAAACCCCCTCGCGCAGCGCTTTTCGCTCCTCTTCTCTCTCCTCTTCTCCCCATCTGTCCGTTCTGCGTTCCTCCTTGTCTCTTCTCTCCTCTCCTCCCAGCGTCAACCCCCTTCTGGCAAGCTAGAATTGAAACACTTGATACCAACCCCCTTGTCATGAGTGCGCGATATGATAGTAGGCCGCGTACACCCTCTCAAATTTCCGGGATAAGGGATTAAGGGTGTGAGGTCGGCAATGGGAGGTGGATAGCTGAAGAGAAGTGACATTGGGGCCTCAAATTCGAGATCTCTAGAGGAGCTTTTGGATTGGAGTCATTATAGAGGTACGTTTTATGATTACCATTAGTTTCTTGGCGCATATACTGACTTATTGATAGATAATCGATGACCAGCAACGTTGAAGAGCTAGTATGTGACACCGGATTGGCTTGGTCATAGGATGCGTAAATGCTATCTTGCGATCACCGTACGGTCGTTTCGTTCTTCGAATCGTTCTCCTCCGGGTGCCGTACATCCTGGGCAGAAAGTTTTCCTCTTCCCCCAGGATCCTCCATCGACCGGATTTGGTGGGAAAGCTTAATTATATCCCTCTTTCTTCTCTTCTTGGACACCTACAAGTTCGCACCACCATAGCTATGGCTATCATAACTGGCCAAGATCTACCGCCTGGACGAGCTCCTCTTCCCAACACCAAGTGGGAGTTTGCGTACTTGAATCGGCGGAACTGGTGGTGCTCAAATACCATATACGGGATACTCCCGCTCCCTTCGCCGTCAGGCTTCCTGTCGACCCTGAATTTTTACCACCACCGATTTTCAAGAAATTTAATCTGACGTTCACTTTGTCGTCCCACGAGCCCCTTGTATCTGTAGTAGATTCGAGCTACAAGGTCTGCCGAGTTTTACGACAGGATGGGTTCGATTCGCTGATGCGGCAGTGCCCAGCTTCGTGGGTCCAACGTGTGTCCGAGGTGGGCGCATGATAACTGTGACAGATTGAATCTTGGTCATCTGGTGCTTTGTGGGTCGCCAGTGGTTGAATGTTCCGGAAGCCAATGGATTCATACTTACGGGAACGAGGCTTTGTCTTGGCTTATATATAACTTTGTGGTTTAACTTTCTCTTGGCGTCGTGCGTGGACGGCTATTGGCAATAGGTGCCTTCTTCCAAGTTTCGGTTAATATGACTGATTGAATTCTCCCTTTAAGCCCCATTTTAAGCCCCATCTCGTTCCCAGGGTTTGTTCGCCTCGCGCACGAAATGGACGCTGGTGTGTCTAATCCGACCCAATTCGACCCAACTGAATGTCTCACGTCGAATGTTGAATGATCGCTGACGTTTTTTTTTTTCTAAAGTCAGGAACCCACAAGAAACCAGTCAGTTGAGCCCACCTCATTCCGCTTGCCAATGAAGCTATGTGGTAACAAAACGAGGCGTGACTCGGCACATACATAAACTATCAAGAGAAAACTCGTTCATTGAGCTGCTCTCGTTCTTTCCCATTCTTCCACCCGCACTCTTTTCACGTCGTCCTACCATGGATAAATTTGCTGAACTCTTCTCCAAGCTCCAGACGCCCGAAACAATGGCCAATATGCGCTCTCAAGCGACGAGGTCCTTTCTTCAGGATCTCTCCACTCAAAGCCAATATATCAAGACCTTGCCTCCTGACCCCAAGAGTGCGAAGCGCGTGCCGAACTGGGATGGTTTCAGCGTATTAGATCCATCTTTCCTTCAAAAGGTGATGGCGTCTGACGCCACAAAAACCCGCTACCCGGCCCCGAAAACATTGCTCTGTGCGAATGTTCAGCCAGCAAAGTATAGTGTTTGCCTGAACCCAGGGAAAATGGCGTGCAGCGCTTGTAAGCTCGTGTCGTACTGTTCCAAAGTGAGTATGCCTTGCGTTGTCGCTTGTGTCCTTTCATACTTTGCTCAAACATATTTGTAGGAGTGTCAGAGCGCCCACTGGCGTCGGCATAAAGTTGGCAAGTGATCTTTATTTCCCACTATGATCCTTGGAAAGTCGTTGACTATGCTTCAGATTGTCGAGATCCCATACGTGCTGATGACTGGAAGCCATCCTGGACAAAGGAATGTCGCTTTCCCTCGTTCATGACGGATGAGTCACATGAAGACCAGTTTGATACCGCGAAGATGGATGAATTTGCGAGGGGTCTGGCATTGTAAGGCTTACCCAATTCCTTTCTATATATCAAGTCTTATGAACGCCGATATCTTGTTTGATCATACAATTAGATGGGGAAATACGTCAGCAATGGACGTGTTGAACCTTGCATGCAACGAAAATGACGCCAAGAAGGACTATTCTCTCGCTTTTATCGGTGCGTATACTGAACATCGAAATAATCGCCCAGTGCATTGATATACGTTCTTGCTAGCTTCCGGAGACCTTCGCCACGTAGTACGAACTCTTAATAACCTTCCATCTAATTACTCAGGAAGTCTCAAAATTCTACTCAACGACATCAACCTACCGATCGTCTGCCGCAATATTGTCCTGCTCCTCATCCTTGCCAATGTCTCGGACGAATCAGAAGCCGCAGACATCGCTCTTCACTTCTGGTACTCGCTTTTCATGCCTGGGGAATACCACACCCAGATAACGATGATCGTTACGATGTTCCTGCAGCAGCATGTCCAGAGCGACGGTTCCCCGATCCCCCTCGGACGATATTCCACCCTATCTCTCTGTTTACCCAAGGGGGCGACCAAGTACCTCGGTCATTTGATCTCGTCATCAATTTCAATTGGCGATGCTCAAGATGAATACAACCGGGTTAGGAATGCGCCCTCGCGCCGTGATTTAAGGGACAGGATGTATGCTGGTTTGAAGCCGTCTCATCGAGCCGCGTTCCAGAGGTATCGTCGGTTTGGAATTATTCTTCCCTTTGGAGCGATGAACGCGCATTTCAACTGCCCCAACTCATCCCTATTTACACTCGAGGGGGAATGGATGCAGACTGACTATGCAGACCCGCTCGAAGGCTGGGAGTGAGTGACTCTCGCTAGCCCGCGCATAGTACCATGCCATACATGCTAACCGTTGCGCTAGTATTGGGACTGTCATCAGCACCGGAAGAAAATTCGGCTGTCATCCAGAAGACATATATGGATGTTTGTACTTCTATCTATCTGAACAGCTGCAAACCTTTGCTCGTCGCCTCAGGACAACCAGCATCTCGTTCACAGCAATCTCCACCGATGCTCGTAACCTCGCCAATGTGACTCAAGAACGATTCGACCGGATAGCGGTGTCCAACATCTTGGACGCGAACTACGTTGGAATTCATGGAGTTCTGACGCTGTGGGGCCCCCTGCTGGCGGACACCAGGAGCGCGGCAATTATTGGATACTTCATGAACTGGGCGACAGTTCAAGAATCCGGACGTGCATTCTGCGCTGGGGAAGCTAGCAAAGACCTTGTGTCGACAGTGATGGACAAGAACAAGGTAAGTCCTAAGGAACCAAAACATTGGTTTTCAGAGGAATGACAGATATTTCATGCAGTTCAACTTGAAGAACGCCAAACCTGATCTCGAGAACTTGAGTATGTTGCTATTTTACACCCCCGGATCTCCGCTAATTGCTATCCAACACAGTGAATGCCCAGCTTATGATTACTCTGGCAGTGGATGACATGGACGCGGTATACGATAATTCCGAACCCTTTTCAAAATATCTCAAGAAACAAGGTCTAGACGATGTCCTCAAAAAGACCAAACTCAGGATGCGCAAAAAACACCGTATTGTTCCTCATGTATGTTACTCATTTCCTCTCAAAGGTGCGTATGCTAATTCATGTTTTGGACGATGCACAGCGCACTCTTGTCTCTCTTCAAGGACCTCCAAATGCGCTGCCTGAGTTTTCTGACGACTCGAGCTGGTACCATTATGTGAGTTCTCTAAGATTTTTTTTTCCTCGCTGAGACTCATTGGTTGTAATTCAGACGAAGTTGAATGCTTCTACCTGGTCGGAGCGTTTTGTGGAGTTCGAACGCGCATAGCGTGGAATGCTAAGTTAAGTTGATGTTCGTTGATCGTTAATGTCACATGACTGCACCCATGTTAAGGCCTCCTCTGGCCCCCAAAATCTCAATCAGTAGTTGGTTAATTGTCCGTATAACACTTTTCATTCATAGATAAATTCCCCAACCCAGTTGCTATCGATCCTAAGTGCATTATAATCATGCAAACAGCTCTGCTCAGGCCATCTACGTAAAATCAGGAACTCACATATCGAGTTTCATGCGTGCACTAAGTATTCCTATTTTCATAAATGATGACCGACGAAAAATACACATGTATATGTTGAAGTTGTACGGAGGGCAGACCTGAATCATCCGGTGAGTGGATGACTTTCCGTAAGCTTTTTATTCGGAATATCATATCTTGTCACTGGTCGGAGTTTGGATGTCGCTAGTTATTTCTTTGATCTACTGGCGAACATAAACCGTAAGGCTTTTATTCAGTGTTCTCAGCCTTTAAGTTTACATGAATTCCCACCAATTTCCGCCACAAAGACTATCCATGACTCATTCTGACTAATCGCTGTGTACTAGCACTACTAGAGCCAGTTGCATAGGTTGCACGCCTGATTGGCGCCTGTTACTTCGTCATTCAGTCAATGAGTCAGTCACCATTTCACCTTGGTTTCTTACCATTTGCAAGTTATGTAGCTGAAAGTGAGAAGCATATGTGTAGAAAGAAATTTCGAAGAGAATTTTGAATGTTCGAAGTCGGTACCTTGTAGGCGCCGGCAGACGCATGCACTCAAGGAGACGCACCAAGACTGTTTGGTTGGTTTATGAAGTGGAATGGACAGGTTATTCACATTTATTCGAGTGTAGATAATCTATGAAGGTGGGTTAGACCCTATGAATAGATTGTGGTTTATTTAGAGGTGAATTTAGGCACGGAGACATGGCGGCATCTCAAGCCACCTTCTCACACTTTATTCTATTCCGTCGAATAAATGTTTGCGGAAAGTCACCCAGTACCATATTTTTTTCGCTGAAAATTGGAGAAGTCTGAATATCCTTAGGCTTTGGATGAGTGTTTAAGTAATGTAAATTAAACACAGCTGTAGATATGCTGTAAAAATATATAAATTTTCCTAAATAAAACAGTTAGCTTGAAAGGGAGATACGTTTGTTCGCTATTGCTGACAATGACGATGAGCTCGCATCAAAACTGACGCGGGTGACTTCAGACATGCGCTCAAAAAATTTTAGATTTCAATCCTTGTCTCCCCCTGACATTATACATGATACCTACTATCGCTCGCTGTAGTTGAAATTCCGACACATATCTCCTTTCTCCACCTCAGGAATGATATGCTTTATGCGTCTGCCTCTCATTAGGTGACTATTCGTTTTATCCAGATGCGATGGACGTACGTAACGAATGTAGCGATGACGAAAGGGCCGTCGGCGATTCGGAGAAAGACGAACAGAACACTTTAAGCAACAAAGCCAATTTTATGATTGTCGTACTTGCATTACCTCAGACAATTGATACTATCTAGCTGCTTACTATTAGAAAAAACAAAAGCAGAATTGGCGCACGTACAAATTATGTGTTTCTATCTCATCGACGTGTTCCTTCGTAGATTACACGTATATATCATATGTCCTAATTTGTCTGCCACGGGGCATTACAGATCAGAACAGGCAAGCTCGAGGTTTATACATGACGACCAAAGATAAGCACTAAAGTTTGACATAAATGCACGAGTCCAGGATACTCCATCCAACCTAAACGTAATTCTACTTGCTAATATAGCAGCTAGAAAGGATTATCAGCGGCTGAAAGCAATGCGAGTTCGAATGGCTCACATGAAATGCCCATCGCAGGCGTTAGGATGACCGCTGGTACTTCCATAATTCAACCGGAAGCGGTCGCCCTCATCGACGAAATCATCTGGGTCACCGAGCGACACGTCGCCATGTTGGGCGCCGTTCTTGCTAATATCTACACATAAAACTTTCGTGTTAGGACCTATTCTAGCTGTTCCCGTGACAGACATACAGCAAATGAAGTGACCAGGACAGGCGTTGGGATGACCTTCAGTACTTCCAAAGTTGAGTTTGAACCTGTTTCCCTGATCTGTGACCAGGTCTGGGTTTCCGAATGACGTTTCGCGCTTTGTGAGCTAGAATGATAGTAAGGTGAATATTAGCGTAGTCCTTCTGTATTGAACAGATCAGAGCCAGCGTACGTCTTCAGATTGCACGGGGAATCCAGAAACAAACGTAGCGACAAGAAGACTGAGAGCAGCAAAGATAGTCGTTAAGAACTGCATTGCGCTGTGTGTAATTATTTGTAACTTGAACTCGACGAGGGACTAGGAAATGGAGACTTGAGATTGATGATTTCACCTCTCCCATTCCTAGTGTGCTTTTATACACAATATAATGCAGTACGGTAGTACTTGAAACACGAACCCCTACCCGATGCACTGGAACGAGCGTCCAGTGGCCCAGTCTGATCAACGGTCTTTCGAGACATCCACGAATTTAGGAGTCATCCTCAACTTTCATCGCTTTGAGAATCGTCGTCTCGACACATAGTCTGTGGCTCTGTGGAGGTAATAACACAAACATGAAACCATTAGCCTGAAGAGGCGAACTGCCTCGAGCGCTCAGGTTTCTAAACGGTGAAGTGAGGACTTGGTGTGGAGCAGCGACGATAGACAGGGTTGATAGGCAGCGCCATGAAGTTGGGGAGTGCTTTGCGGGCTATTCAGTCTATGCTTTTGGATCGTACACGTGCAATGCATGGTGCTCTCCTAACTCTTTATAGCTTAAAATCCAATGGCGCATTGGCCAACCGGGGGCCGTAAATGAATGAGGCGTGCTGTTGCGGCGAAGCGCGGCGACTACATTTCAGCATTCCGATGAACTACCTATCGAAAAGGGCAATGTTTCCACAAATAAACACTCGTGCATGGACCAACCCAAGGAGGGATTGTTTACTATATCGAATATTGATCTGTTTCATAAGTACCAGTGTTCAATTTTACCAATGACAACTTGCAGCTACTCCTTCGGGAAAATTCGATCAGCTACTCATCCACTTTCTATTGGATTTCCATCTTTCATTTTGATTTTCTTCTCAGCTCTCTACTGTAGATTCACGCGCCAGTTGTCTTGCGGACTTCTATACTATTATATTTCCTATTTTATCTCGTAGGGAATCTTCTTCCGTCTCTCATAGCTTAGTTCTCTCAAGGAGCACCGTCAATCAGTTTAGTCACCTAGTGTTCGATCGAACTAATTGTGTCGGCAACTTCCACCAAATTCTCACGCTTACCACCACAAAGCACCGTGTAGCCCGAGAGAGCCTCAGCGTTCGTTCACGATCTCTCTAGACCTCTACGAATTTCAAGGGTCATCTTCAACTTTCATCACCTTGGGAATCATCGTCTTGTTCGACTCCCCAGGAATACGATCGCTGACGGTCAGCGGGTTGTGAGTTATGCAATGGATATGAAACTAGCGATGTGAAGCGGCTACCTTGAGCGCTCAGGTTCCTCAATAATGAAGTGAGGAGTTGGTAGACTCTGTGGAGCAGCAATGATGGACAGTATTCAACAGGGTAGGGGTGTGATTGAGGAGTGCTTTTCAATCGTACGCGCAAAACCTATAAAATCCCGTATTTATTGTTTCAAGTTGTAACTACTGGCTCAGGGCCAGCCCTAAGTCCATATATGAATGGGACATGCCGTTCCAGCGAGGCGGGGCATCTTTCAGCATTCCGATGAGCTCTCTACCGCAATGGGCCGGGACTCCACTTTCCACAAATACATACCTATGCATGGATCAACATACTGGATACCTACCTCAAACACCTACCAAGATTGTATATTGATCTGTTTCCCATTCAATTTTACCAATCGGAACCGCAAGCCCTTCTGAATCTTCACTTAGAGTCTTACTGACTATTACATCTCGTTAAAAAGAAGCATTGACTATCGTTTCTGGAACAGGATCAAACTTCCCGGAAACTATTCGATGGCATCGCCTACTCCAGCACTCCTCACCAACTCCTCACTAAGCCTAGGGAAACTAAACTCGACAATTGGTAGACATGTTTTGCTTAGCCACTTCACACCGCCCATTTAAGTTTATACAGGCCCCACCAGCCTCCAGCGCTCAAATATGGGGGCGAAAGGACAATGTGCAAGGTGATGAAATTGCTCGTCGACTTCATTTGCGCGCGCGCTCAAATTAACTGCGCCTAAGAGAGATCGCAAACCAACATGGCTATACCCAGGGTTTTCCGGTACGCATGTACTATTCGTCGTCAGATCTGGAGCCTGAGAGATCTTATACGAGATTTTTCTGAGGTATAAAAGAACGCAAAGAATGCGAGAGAAGAAATAATTAACATTCCTCGACCTCCAAGACTCATAAGCGGTCCATCAACAGATCCAAGTTACCGCCGACTTTATACACTGCAATGCACTTCTCAACGACCGTGTTCGCTGTCATCACTCTTCTCACTGCTACCTTTGTCTCTGGCTCTCCTGTACAATCCGAGGATGTAGGCCACCTCCCGGTTACATTGACCGTGACCAGCTAATATTTTGCTCCTTTTCCTTCAGTCTGAGCTCACAAAACGCGAGACATCGTTCGGAAATCCCGATCTAGTCACTGACCAAGGCAATCGGTTTAAACTCAACTTTGGGAGCACTGAAGGTCATCCTAACGCCTGTCCTGGTCACTTCATCTGTTGTAAGTCTGGCACACGACAACCTACAATTGAGTTCAAGTCTCTAACACAAAAATTCAACGAGTAGATATTAGCAAGAACGGTGCACAGCACGGTGACGTATCACTCGGCAACCCCGATGATTTTGTCGATGAGGGTGACCGCTTCCGGTTGAACTACGGAAGCACCAGCGGTCATCCCAATGCTTGTGATGGTCATTTCATGTACGTGAATCATTTATTCCTAATGAGATTTTCAGTCGCTGATTGTGTTTTACAGCTGCTACATTAGCAAGTAGATACTTGCGCGTTGCATGTAATGGATTCTTCGATTGTTTTTCAATGAATATCCTGCAGTCTCGTGTTTGAAATTTCTGTGAGGCGAGGTTGATTTTGACAGGTGTACGCCCCAGGTTTATGAATTCGACTTTTAGCCTCGATTCCTTAATGGCTAATATGGAACAGCCAGCTAACACGGAAAACGTTCTCAAGGTCTATTTCATCTTATAAATCATTGCTACAGAAATATAAGCACTTCACGGTTTTCAACGAGTCGATGAGGACGGACGTGAGGGAGGTTTGAGTGTCGAAACCGAGACAAAGGTCAGTAGGGTAGACCAAAAGTACGGCGACATCCTGGGCCTTTTCTCCGCCGTCGCCTGCGTCACTCTCACTCTCACTGCCTGCACCAGAGTATATTCTTCAAAATAATATGCTAAAGAAATGTATGTTAAAATCGGTATATTGTCACCGTATTCCCAAACATGATACGCAAAGAATATGTTGATACCATGTTCTAGAAAGCCTTTGTTGTAATGAATATGCGAATGAAACAAAGAGAATCTACTATTTTCTTTGAACATATTATTTCGGCCAAAATGAGTGTTTGTGCCTGCGTCTGGAAACTATTTTCGGCGCACTAGTTGCTCTTTCTTCGACTTCGTGTCCGATTCACTCGACTGAGTTTGTGCCCCAAACTCCCTATTTATTCTCTTCCTTAAAGCTCATCATTCGAGGCCAATAGCAGCTCGTGAAAGTGGGGTTGCACAATTCCCAGTATAGCCGCGGCCACGTGACACAGCCACATCTAGCAGAAATTCTGAGACAGGCCAATTTCTCGACTTCCTGTGCTCCAATCCCCAATTTCTTTGGCACAAAATCAATATAATAATATTCTGGAAATTATTATGTGCCATAAATGAGAGAACGACAAGTTATTCTTCTCAAAATTTCTGTATTCAGAAACCGCATCAGAGTCACAATGGATATCATTTGTGGCGGGTACGAGCTGCCTGGTTAATTTTTACATATTTACAGTTTTCAAGTGTTAGCTATCGTCAATCCGGTTCTAATACCTCTTTTTTGTGAGAATCGGTGGAGAAATGGCTTAGCTATGCCTTCAGGATTGAAGAAAGCGATGGGTTACCACCTATTTCCCTTTTTGGCACTAGATCAGTGGCTGTGCGGCGCCTATACGCCTTCAGTTTCGTACGCCTCCAAATCCACCCTCCATAACTCTTCCGCAACGAGGTTTTGGCACTCGGTTTTTTGGAACAAATTATTCCTATACTGTTTATAAACAATTTTATATAGCTATATATTTAAATTATTAGTTAGATGTTTATAAAATTTAACCGCAACACCCTCAGTGTCCTGGTACTATACGGGCCATAACTTCTCAACCGCAATACCTATGCATGCGAGTTACAGAAGGATTACATTTTAAAAATTTATTCAAATCGCTCTATCAGACCAGATTTTTTATTTTTGGCTCCTAACCATGTTAAACTACCCATTTTGCATGTTTATCTCGCCATAGGACGACGAAATAAAAATTCTGGTCTGATAGAACTATTTGGATGAAAATTATAGGCAAAGTGGCTCTGCAAATCATATGCACAGGTGTCCTGGTGAAGAAGTTATAGACATCACATTCCAGAGGTCCTAATTTGGCATGGGATTTACACTGATTTCGCATGTTTCTCATATACAAGGCATTTCAAAAAAATTGGCTCTGATAGGTGGATGTAAATATATTTTATTATTAGGAATACCACAAATTTTTTTAAGATATGATGCTGTGGAAACCGCAGATGCGATGTATCAAGAAAATGGCGCTGTCACGGATGTCACACGCATGTGACCGGGCAGCACTCGCTGGGGAAAAAAGTGATGGGAAACACGTGATCACGACGCGCTGTCAAAAGATCGCTCTCGCGAATGTTTCGCCTTATGTTCGGAGTTGGGTAGACGTAGCCCTTTGATATTTTGTGTACGTCGTTTTATCCGTATGATAAAGTGATTTGAGGCTTTATGTAGTCATAGACGAAGATCTTGACAGCTAGCGATGTGCAACAACTATGTGTGTATCCTAAATGATAACTTGTGAATGAACGGTGCATAAAATATGAACGAGAACTTTGGACAATCAGAAAATTAGATCTCAGATAGCTAAGAACTATTTTAAACACCTCCTGAAATTTTGAGCCCCCAAAAATTCTTTGAAAAAAGTTATGTGTTCAAGAGTAATGTGACGCCTAGATTCTCTCATCCTCAAACAGCCAAAGGTTAAAACTTTAACTAGAAAGAGACACATATCTTGTACAAAAGTATCTAATTTAAATACGGCTTAAATTAGCTCATATTTAATGCATTTTATGTGGTGATTTAATAGAGAGAGTGATATACAGCCCTATTCTCGATGAATCAGACATCTTTTGTACGTCTGATATGTTATTCTTAAGCACGTAGCTTTTTGCGAAGAGTTCTGGGAGGCTTGAGATTCTAGGACGTGTTCAATACAGTTCTTAGCTATGTGATATCTAATTTTCGGATTGTCCAAAGTTCTCGTTCATATTTTATGCACCATTCATTCACAAATTATCATTTAGGATACATACATAGTTGTTGCACATTGCTAGCTGTCAAGATCTTCGTCTATGACTACATAAATCCTCAAATCACTTTACCATACGGATAACACGACGTACACAAAATATCAAAAGGCTACGTCTACCCAACTCGGAGCATAAGGCGAAACATTCGCGGGAGCGATCTTTGACAGCGCGTCGTGATCACGTGTTTCCCATCACTTTTTCCCCAGCGAGTATAGGGAATTGTGCACCCCCAGTGAAAGGTTTGTGTTCTGCATCTCGCTTGCGATTGGCAAAGCCCTTGAAAGTTAGAATTAGATGACGACATCCTGTGCTTACAGGCTTCTCTTACCTCGTTATGATCTCGTGACGCGTGCGTCGCGCCCATGTGGAGGTAACGGTATTGGACTAGGCGGTGAAGAGTCAACGACTTGCAAATGGAAGCCGTCTCGTCTCCAGGGCGTAGGGCCGATGGGAATGCCGGCGGATGACCCCCCAAGGCAAACCCAAAGGTCCTACTCTGCCGTGTCCCTCCTAAGTTACATGCAATTAGTTCGAGGTAGATAGCTAAATTATACGAAATATAAGTTTATTCAACAGGTGATGGGTGGGTGGGTAGAAAACATGCGTATACGGAGCAGAGAGCGAATGGACGTGACTCCGCGGGCGAGTACGAACGAGCCAGGTGGTGGTAATGGCAACAACACTAAAAGTACCGGAGACGCGATGTGTCACATCCGACGGCTCCTTCCCATGAGACAGCAGACTCATCGGCTTCGCCGTCGAGTCTTTCAATCATATTTTATGTGCCTTTAATAAATTTCTTACTTTTTGTTCGATGTTCGATACTATATTTTGATTGTTCGCTAATAGATGATGGTGCAACATCAACAGCCGTTTGCGCCTACATAGCACTAACAGCTCATAAAAGCAGGTTAGATACCTCGTCATTGCTAGTCCGAGTCTTGCACATTGTTAATTTCTATTAAAAGTGTACCTCACCTGCCCACACCTGACATTTTCCTCCAGTCGATTCAAGATCCATTTCTATGACACACTTCTTCCTGCAGTTGAGTAAGAACGTTGGAGGAATCGACACGGACTAATTTGTGCACCTTCGCTTACCATTTCTATTTCTCGTTCGTAATCCCATGAAGGACGGCGTCGGTTCACAAAATCCTCCGCTCCGCGGTGCACGAAAAGTGATGGCACAGTGCTCGCCTGCAAGGATTCGTTCCCAAGTTTAATTTTGTTCACCATTTTTGAATCTTCTGCTATCGTCGACGACAGATATGCTGTTCTTTTAGTAATTGTGATATTTGAGTCTGTATGTTACATTCAACTTGAGCGCAGAGTTGTCAAGTACATGGATTGGAATATATAGAGGAAGCTAAGTGGCGGTCTGAGCATTTCCCTCTAGCTTCAGCCCCACTCACAGACGAGATCAGGATGAACAGGCTATTGAATAATTTGATGGATACGTAGTACGTATGTTAATCGACAGGTCATGGGAGTAAATCTGGGGGAACCGTTGGACTTACTCTGGGCTGGCTACCATGCATTTTGAGCTCACAATGTCGCCTCTCTATGCTCGTCCGAAAACTTCCACCACGAATCTCATTGTAGCTGCCGAGATTAAGATCTGATTTGACAGAGTGTTTGCTCCTCTTCACGGAGAAATGCGAGACAAATCCAACGAGCCAAATGAGAATAAAATGCAACTGTTCCAACAACGCTCCTAGTACTACACACAAAACAGATGAGGGAGAAGACTACCACATAAATTGATGAAATCACTCTCTTATTTATTGTAAAGTGTTCGTAGGAATCCGAAGAGCGCATGGGATGAGATAAAATGGGAAAAATAACACACCACCAGTATAAATCTATCATATAAGTTGTCCGGAGAAGCTATTACCTAGTCCACATGTACAACCAAACTTACTTCTAACCCCAGTAATAAGTTGTGATAGAAAGATAGAACACCTGAATCCATGCCGGAAACTCTTGATGGAATCATGGGGGAGACATATCTGTAATCGGTGTGCAATGAACGCTATTTCCAAGGCGCAATGTAATGTATTGGATAGTAATTTATAAGCGTTTCGACTGCTGTGTCATAAGATCACGCAATTGAGAAGCTCGAATGAGAATGACCAAAGGTTTCCGAGTCGGAGACCCATTTTCTCACTGTTTGATGCACTCCAGATAGTGATCACCGTCTGGGAGTCTGCTGTCGACGTCAGGGATGTCTTCGGGGTTTCCGGTGTCTTCACCAGTTTTCGACCGCTCACAAGTCTCTGAGGCTATGAGCGCCCATCCTATTTAAGACCTCATCACCGACAGGATGTGCTGCTAAAAATAGATCATTGAGCGCCCAGGGTTTCTTAGCTTTCCGAAGCGTCCTTCTTTTACTAAATATGGTAGCAAAATAAACGAAAAGATCGCCTGAGGAAAAGCGATTTTCGCGGCCGGGGATGAAAGCCCTATATTCTAGATTCTGAGCTCCATGGTGCCAATCGAAGCCTGGAGACGTACTGGTTTTGATACATACGTGACAATCATGGCATTCACTTGAGAAACGTGACTAGGATATCGTAAATTGTGAGATAGTTGTTGTACTAGACATCTGTACCCAGGTCCTCGTGATTTTTTAACCATCAAAGACCAATAATGGCCCAGATTTTCCGTCCCGAGAATACAAGCACCAAGTGTGAGTTCCA
>Ga0247741_1000233_pt1 | contig 35422 bp, 48 predicted proteins | sample UWRJL213509R2_FD_180945 | JGI IMG/M metagenome (GOLD analysis project Ga0247741, IMG submission 180945) | Plant litter microbial communities from Arlington Agricultural Research Station in Wisconsin, United States - UWRJ-L213-509R-2 | ecosystem: Environmental > Terrestrial > Plant litter >... | reverse complement strand
GACCGCTTAATAGCCACGTAAATAAATAATACTTAAATAATACTATTTTACTACTACTTTAAACAGTTTTAAACAGTATATATACCCATTCTGTTTAGTTTACCTAGAAATGTAAACAAAAACTAAACGGTTGGAACCCTACATTTAACAAAGCCTAATGTTAGTGTTGCGAGAGAGCTACAAAACGAAACGACTGGAGAAAAGAGGAGAAAGTCGAGGTGGGATTGGGAGTAGGACTATTTTTGTAGTTTTATTTAATGTAAGTGTGACGAGGGATAACGAAGAAGGCAGATCGAGTGGAGACAGGTGGAGCGAGAGATGTGGCAATAGTAGAGACGAGACGGATAGAGACAAACAAATTCGAGAACTGGTGACAAAACAAGAACATAAAAGGAGGGTAGGAATATGGAGAAACGTTGTCGTGGAAGGATTCATAAAATGCGCATCATGTCAAAACGTGAGGCATATAATGTTGAGAGCCAGACGAAAACGGGGATGAGGGAACAAAGAGGTGGGGGATAGAAAATTTGTGTAGAACCAAAACAGATTCCAACAAACAATATTAGAGATATAGCGTGATTGGGATGTAATATTCAAGAAAGCATAGTGAGGAACGAAGGTGGGACGGAAGGAAAGAAAAAGAAATGTTCGTTCGCATGCTTCTCCACAACGTCCTTCAACCACTGCTGACACGGTTGCCAGCATCAGACGCCTTCCAGGTACGATCAAGTTCGAGGCTAGCGAGAGTGCCATTAAGGTCGTGGATAGGATCCGACTCGCGATGCCCCGCATGAGCAGACATTTGGCCTGACCCAGGACGGGAGATGGGTGCCTCACCGCGTCCAGGCGCTCGATTCATCGGCGCGGGGGGGTCAGAGTTTTCCGCGAAACTGTATCGCGAAGCACTTGCTGGACGAGCTGATGCTGGTGAGACCTTTCCGCTACCACCATTACTGATGGCGGTATTGACCCTGATTTCCTGTTGCTGAGGGAAGAAGCCAGGCGCGTAGGCTTTGGATGGATGGGGAAGATCCAACCGCGAATATGCGTTCGCACCGCGCCCAACGTTCTCTGATGATGTATAGAGGCTGTTCGGATCAGGGGAAAACGGCGAGAAGTTGGACTGAGTGCGAAGTAACTCTGGTCTACCAACAAACGCGTTGGTCTCCTCTTGTGCCGTCTTCTGCTGGTCAGAGCGCGTACTGCCTCCGTAGCCGTTGTTGAGCAAAGCGTTTTCTACATCACTACTGTCGTAACCCGCACTAGGAGGGGGATACGACATGCCAAACTTTTGTAGAATCGCCAGGGCATGGTCCTGGCTAATAGGGGCAGCTACTGGGATTGGCGCAGCGTACGAGGTCTGCAGAGCCGCAGCCTGGGCAGCTTGGGCAGCGGCTTGGGCGGCTTTATCTTTAAAGTAATTAGCCTCTGGCGATTTTACGTCATAAGTGGCCAGACGTACATTGGCTCCTTCCCCAACTCAATCGGATTCTACTACCTCCAATAGGGAATCCTTGCATCTTCTCGATCGCCTTCTCTGCATCAGCCTTACGAACAAACTGAACGAAGCCGCAGTGCTTCCCGACAGGGACCTTGACCTGGTGGATCAATAACGAAGATCAGTTTCAATATCAGTGTGGCGCAAGAGAGATTTACGTACATAATGGATATCGCCGAAGGGGGCAAAGAACGTCCTCAGGGTTTCCTCAGAGATCAGTGGAGAGAGGCCCCCAACAAAAACGGTCGTGTTGTAAGGATCCGTAGAAGTCAGCTGTTCGCCGTTAGGCCCCATTAGATTGCCCAGAATAGCGCGAGCTTGAGCGTGGTGCTTCCATGACTCCTCTGAGACAATATAACGCGATGATGGGTTATCGACCTGGGACGCGATGATACGACGCAACTCCTCTTCGTGATAGGGCGAGAGATTGTTGAGCTTAGACAGATCGTTGTTGGTGTACTGCAGGGCGATCTGAGTAAGTACAGACTGCGGGATGCTGTTCAGAGCCTCGTCTGTCCCAAACACGGAAGTTGCAATACTAGCACTTGACCCTGTGCCAGAGCTGAGAGAACCGCTTGAGTAAGAGTTGCCCATAGACGATCCGGACGTCGAACTAGAGACCGCGTTGGTGTTAAAGGACATTCCCGAGCCCGTTGCAGCAATAGGCGCCGAAACACTCTTGGTCTGAGTAGTTGGCAATGGAAGAGCGATTGTCACGGATTGGTCGGTTCCTCCAAGTACGGGTTGTGCATAAGATGCCGGCGCCGTATCAAAGGGCGACACCGACGTAGGTGGCTTGAACTTGGCGGTGGCGGGTGAAATACGCACTATGAGGGTTGGATGATGAATATATGCGCGTTTGTTGAAGAATAAACTCACTGGGTCGAGAGAGACAATAAAGGCCGTGCATTTCAATGAGAGCGCGTTGCTGATCAGCTTCGTCCGTGAAGCTACAAGCGAGTGTGAATGGCAGTAAATATATGCGTAAAATTTGTGACTCACCGAACAAACCCATATCCTCGAGAGACGCCTGTAAGTGGGTCCAGCATGATTTTCGCACTCTTGCAGCTTAGGAAAGGCCGTATGAACTTGGGCTCCCTGTCATTACGCAGCCCAAGAACGGGGTTACGGAAAACGGCTACCAGGTCAGAATTTGAGGTCTCGGGCGCTAAATCCCCTACAAAGATGCTATACTCTTTCGGGAATTGCTGAGACGCTGCGGGAGACTGGGTCGCTGCTGGGGCGGGGAAGCCAGCCGACATGGGCGAGGAAGACCCAACGGAGGAGGCCCAATTCACGACGAATGGCTTGCTCGAATTTGGCATCGGTGTTGGTGTACCTTTCCCGCCAGGTCCTCCGTTATTTATTTGGGCGAGAACGGACGCCGCCTGCGCTGGTGTGGGGAAGGTTAAGAAGCAGTACCCTGGATTGTTGGGCTGTTGACCAGTAGCGGGATCGGGGGCGGGATGGGGTACCTTTACGTTCACTGGGTCCCAGCCCATGAGACCGCAGACCTGCTTTGCATATTCTTCGTCCATCCAAGGTTCAAGTTCGCCCCACCAGAGCGTTGATCGCGCAGCGAGAGAGCTTGCAGATGACTGCTGAGGGTTAGACACCTGGGTATGTCTGTAATAAATGTTGTCGCGGTCGTTAGGGCTGGAGGAAGAGGTGTATACAGAAACGGCGGGTATCGAGGGAGGAGGGGAGGGTCGGTGATTGTGGTGGGAGTAAGAAGGAAAGGAGGGTGAACTTGAGATGTAGGCGAGAGAGGGAGTGGGGTTGTGTCTGTTTGGTCCCTGTATGTCGATGCCATAGGCATCTTGCATCCCGTACGATCGAGATATAGCTCCTCCAAATCCGGGATATCCCTGGCCTGCGTTCGATGAACGGCGATCCTGTTGCTGGTATGCAGCTGAATAATGAGCGCCTTGATCACGCTCGTTGGAGCGCGTCTGGTGGTGATGAACTCCTAAACCAGGAGGGTAGTCGTAGTCGTGAGTTTCTGCTCTTGACATGGTGGTCGATGCGCCGTTGATGTGCGCGAGGGTCGACAAAATTGGGTTTGTAAAATTGATAATGGTCGAAGAACGAGGTGTTGGCGGTTTGGGCTAGACAGCAGGTCTCGATCTCCTCTCTTCGCTTTTCTGTTTATGAATCGACAGCAAAAAGGCAAAAAGCCGAAAAACAACGTTACTGGAAGCAGGAGGATAGATAGCGCAAGATATATGAAAATGGAATAGCGAGGAAACAAATCGAACAACTGATGCACAGACGGTGATTATCGACAGGAGAGCAAGGGAGAATATAACGGTGGGCGACAGCGAAGCGACAAGCGATGTGAGAGCGAACAAATGTTGCAGAGGAAGCCAGCAAATTCCAGGCCGTAAGGAGGGGCAAAAGGGTATTTGTTGAGATCACTTGTCGTGCGTTTAGGCCGCTGACAAGTCTCAAATAATTTCGGAGTCGAGAAATGCAGAGAGAAATCTTCCCGCGCCCCCTGAAGCGGACGGTCAACAAGCCCCTTCATCAAACACAACAGTCGTCTTATATAGTCCTCACTGCCTATCACCGACTGCTTCTTGACATCCCAAACTGATTACTACGGGGTATATTTCCGGGATCTCTCTATGGTATCGGCAATTCACTCGAACCCCCATTGTTGTCTGCGCGTCATCCTGTCGCAGTTTAACAAAGTGGGAGCACTCCTTAATTTGGGGAACAATGGACACTCGACTAAATTCGGATCTTTTTTTACATCTTGAAGATCTGCGAATGACAGATCCATTACGACCTCAGCTTCGGAATTCCCTTGTAGGAGTTTGTAGGTCCAACTGTGGCTGTGCAACCCGCAATCACTCGCAGGCCTGCCAGTTACTAGTCATCACCCAGAGGACCCACTATTACTAACTGTGCGCCACATTCGTAGGGTGGCTTGCTACGGTTCAACTTCTGGCTGAAGGCTTTCTAAACGTTACTTTCATCGTCATCTCTCACTCCTGGCATTTGACTCATATCGACGCTCGTGTGCCGCCCTGCTCGTGATTTCAAGATCATCTTTTGAACAATGGCGGCGCATGTTGAACTCATGTCCGTTTGGGCCGATAACACAGGCAACATTAATGTTTCTCAGGTGCTGTGCGCGCTCAGTACAATGTCCACCGCTCTCCATCTCGTCCATCAACAGTCATCAAAGCCACGCGCGTCTTGCCCATTGTTCTGTCAAAATCCATTTCAAGCCATTTAATTCCGAATGCGAGGCACTGGGGACAATTGGGTAACCTTACTCCGCTTTGCTTCTCGTACTGTGTGGACGTGGCCCGAAATGTATAAAGCCGGGGTAGATTTGGGAAACACTTCCCGTGATGATGCTTCCTCGTCGCTGCTGTTCAGCCCTTCCGTCGGCATGACCTGGTCGCCTGAGACCCCCTTTGCCAGGTGCTCACACACATGTCAGACATATTTTTATATTCTAACGAATACTTGATTCCTGCAATGTTATCTTAGAAGAACCGTACCTCTTGAACGCCATGGCAGCGGCGACCATTTAAGACCTTGTAGCATCCTATCTGAGGTACCCTTCATGCCCGGTCGTCAGTATCCAGGGAGTGAGGAGAGCAAACCCACGAGTCTGCCAGCAGCTGCCAACGTGACACTACTTCTGGTCTCAGAAATTTAAATCGAATGATGGATACAGACTCTGTCCATCCTTCGAGGACTTTGACGCTTCACAAGTGACTTTGATCACACCCGACATCGCTCATATTATACAACAGGGCATAACGACAATCTCTCTCCTGGGGCCTGGTGGACTTAGCGGCTACGGTAGTGACCCATCAGTTCATTGTTCTGTACCACCATTGTTCGCGAAACCTTACCTTTCGGAAACTGACATCGCCCTTCATTTGAGTCATTGATTCCTTGCAACTGGAATACTCATAGTGGCTGCTAGTACGTATGCGTGCGCGGTGTTCATTTCATCCGGTGTCTACTAATCTTCATTATGGTTGGTGGTATCGGCAAGTAACAAAGACGAAATCACTGTATAACCTTGGCGTATGGACGACCAAAACAGCTATAGGCTCCAAGGCTCTCCCGGTGAGATCGCGATTGAAGATCTTGTCGAACTTGTCAGATCGGGAGTCTATTCATTGTTCAATGGTACGCAGTTCAATCCCATGCCAGTGATGTGTTATCCCGAGTACTTGAACCATCAGCACCACTCTACGAGGTCTGCTAACGGTTGGCCAATAATATACAATCTCCCCAGAAACTCTGTAGTTGAAAGATGGCTGGTGCCCGGGACCCAATTTGAATACAGATCCTTTGAGCCCCGGACAGCAATCCTACTTTTATGTCTTGATATGGAAATATTGGATGAACCACTGTCGCACTTTGCCGACACCTTTTCTCAAGCGGTGCTCGACGTGCAATTGCCCCAATCAGTATCGTCGTTTTGGGCCATCTGAAATTGTGTCCTGTCAAATCAAACCTCTGACATATGTTTGCTGGGCATTTCTGTACTGCGCCTGATGTCTCGCCGACCAGAAAGCAGACGTGTTGCAAAGGGTATTAATTATCCGAGTGCTAGTGGTTGCCGAGTGGTGTTGGTAATTGTAGGCAGGGACGTTAATGGCAAAGGGTTATTAGGTCAGCATAACGTGGTGGTCAATCAAACAAATGTCAAGGAGCTGAGGTACCCTTCTGGCGTCGTCGTCTTGAGACTTCTCCTTCGACATCGTCTGGGACTGTCCTAAGACTAGGTCGTCTCCAAAGGATTTCTCGAAAGTCACGGATCTATATTTCTGCTGTTTTTTCTTTCATCGATATTCCTCAGCTCGAAAACCAATCTCTTCACAGCCAATAGCGACAACTTCCGGCTACGACTTACGCAATACCATTCTTGAGGCATGCCTCGTCGGCCATCTGCATCTGTCGGGCCTTCAAGTGCAACTACGCCAAATGCCAGCGCCATTGTCATACACAGAACGACAGAATCACACCATGCATTCGTGTCAGTCGCGCCAGGAGGGCATCAACACTCATTGCAGACCTTACAAACATTAGGCGCCTCTGCGACTCCTCAGCAGAAGATTGTTCAGGTTTTGGTGAACAGGTTGAAGCACAAGGTTCTATTCCATCACCCTCCCTGGTACCTAACGATTGACTAACCCTAGGGATCTTTAGCTGCCATGTAACTCGGGCCTTTCTTTGGACCGTGTCGAGTCAGATCGGCCGACCCAACAAGCAATTGAAGCTCTTGTCGAGCTGTCGCGGGACTCGTTGGACATGATTGCATGGGCTTTGTGTGAGCTTCTAGACCGGTTGGCCAAGGTACGAGCAGCTGCCCTTTCTCCAAGAAATCTATCAATTTCTCTATGCACATAGCAAACGGACGTCCATACTGGCCATCTGACGGTCGAAGTACTGCAATCTCAGCTTTTCATTCTCAAGGTTCTTTCCATGGCGATGGCGTCGCGCTGGTCACATAACACTCCTGCTTACGCTCGGACGACAGAAGATCTTCCATCATCCCCAGACTCCCCCCTTCCATCCAATGCACATAAAAACGGCAAACGACATGCACCATCAGAGTATTCAACCACCCCGTCATGGCAGGAGCCGTCCTCGTTAGACGACTCTTGTGTGAAATATATTCTCAGCGTCATGGTCCTTTTCATGCGGCAAACCGCTTCATCAGAAGCCCCCCTTATGCTCCAAACGCGATCTACCGATATCTCATTCAGAGATTTTGAAGAAAATATCAACATGACACCAGTTGAGAGCAGTGCACCGCCAGCACCAACTTCGCTTCGGAACCAAACGTCCTCAAACTCGGTCATGTCGGGACGAGTGAGCGTTAAGTCGGCAGTTCATATTGCTGCTACGAACATGGCATACGAAAAGACACATATGTCCCTCGTCAAGTCTGCAGTGTCCGTCAATAACTTGATTGCCAAGTATGTCGGGCGTTTAATTTTCCACATTTCGGCTTCAAATTGGAACGTCGTCTTTGAACGACTGTCAACGAAGATTCAATTCTTAGCAACGCATCCCGAAGTGATCCCAGATACCATCGACCTTCAACTGATGTCCCACAGCTTGCTGGACCGACAGCGGCTGGTTTCCCTCCTTAATCGTGAGTGATGTTGCCGTTCACTCTGACGCTGTCTTCTGACAGTTTTTTAAAGAACTTTCTTCGTTAATGGTGAACATGAGGAAGGAATCTCAATATGCCATCGCTGTACATCTTAGGTCTGCCATCTGGAATTGGATCGACATATTTCCAGCCGAATACAACGAGGCTATTCGGACAAGAGGAAGGACGGAAGGTGCACCGGAACGCGTTTTTGACTTGTTGTACTCCATGATCCCACCAGGGAGCGAGAAGACCTACTGGCCTACCTTGACAATTCTAAACTGCATAACTTCGGACAGGATAACCGCTGACTTCCAGTACAGTACGAAGGTCTATCAAGGTAGAAAGGCAGGTGTTATCATATTCCGTTGCCGCATTTAGCCACTGACAAGTGCTTTCAGGAGCTCAAGTTTGGCGAAGCCGTCTTGCGCAACATTAGCAACAACTCAAGATATTCAGAGGTTGCTCTAGCATGTGCTGTAGACATGTGCCGTGCCGCAGCATACATTGATCCCAGCACCGATGTTCCTCTGAGACTTTTGGCGTCAGATATCGCCCATGAGATCAAGGTACAGGGCGAGACTGTCTCCAGGCCAGTTTCGCTGACATTGATGTGATTCGTAGGGAGCGTTATACAACTGCGGCAACTCGCGAAAACCCTTCTGGGATTCCTATGAGGATATCGATGTGGCACTGTACGCTGATGCCCTTGTCTCCATCTTCCGGTTTTTACCGTTCGAGGATTCTGCCCCACTCCTCCAAGCATGCATAGAGTCAGAGCGTTCAGATCCTGTGAAGACTTGTGCCATTCGGGCCTTTCTCACTCTGGTTCAAGATAAGTCGAGATTCCAATGGCAAAGGAGCTTCGATGATCTCGTGAGTGCAGTTGCTTCACGATGTCGTGATATTATGAAGGTTAGAAAGACCTATGTTTACCTTATTGTGGCGTTAACGAGCAACAGAGTGCTGGTATTCGACGCGCTGATATCGACGCGAACAACCAATCCAAACGAGTGGCAACACGGCCAAAGTCGAAGAGGCTCTACGCAGAACCTCTTTCAGATAGGGAAGTTCTTATGCTTGGGATACTCTCGCTTTGGCGAGAAATGCCAATGTTCTTCGCGAAAGGATTACAGAAGACGGAAGAGATTGAGGGATGGGTTTTGGCCGCTGTCAAAATATGGGAGGCGCCAGTCGATATCTCCGTCAAAATCTCGACGGCCAACTGCATGCAGAAGATCACAGAGGTGACTTTCGCGATGCCTGCCTCCGACACTGACCACGCGTTAATGTTCAACGTCGTCAAATCAGCGCTGTGAGTGTTCCTTGACCGATTTTTCGGTTGCATCTACTTATTAACTTTTTCAAGGCCTGTAACGCTGTTGGCTGTTGTTGGAAATCTGTTAACCACGAGAGCTGACCTTGACGCCCAGCGTCTTTGGATGAGCATTTCCCATTCTGCAATGGAATTTTACATCAAGAAAACTAACGTAAGTACGTGAAAGACTCTTGTGTAGAGCATCACCTCTCAGCCACAATACAGAGTCCCCATATCCGAGAAATTCAAATTGACCCCAGGCGCATTCCTGGGTTCGCGCTCTCAGAAGTGGCTTTCCTGGTGGCTTTGACATCGGCAGATAATAATATGTCGCAGCTTGCTGCTAAAGGCCTCCGTCTCCTGTCCCATGTGGAACGTCAATCTGACGCTCCCGTTAATCCGTCGATAACTGAAAGTGACCGATCGAAGCGGAACCCAATATATGAACAGCTCGGCGATCCTCGGGTGACGGTAGCAGGTAACTCTCATCATATTGCTTTCGTTCGTTCGTCTAGCTGAATTTAATACCCAGGGCGTTTGGGCCATCAGAGACGAATTCGAAAACTTCTTCGTCTACTCACATTCTCAGCTGGAATTCATATTGTAGTCTGGGAAGAATGTTATTGGCGCTGGCGAGCCTTGACCGAATCCATCAACCGCGCCATGCAGGAATTGAACCTCGCAGGTGACGGCCTAGAAAGCACTCGCAGCCAACTTAGTCCAGCACAGCAGGTACCGCGCATGCCACCTCTTAACCTGTGTCCTTTTCTGATTGCTCTTCCCAGGAAGTCAGGTTTCAATGGCAAAATCTAACACTCTTCCTCGCGGCACTGGGGGGATCATGTATGCAAGAAGACCAAGATCTCACTGCCCTAGCAAATGTCATCCCTCCAAAATTCTTGCCCGATAGGATACGAGTTATCCAAAACCCTGTGCCCCTCATTGAGAATTACCTCGAGGACTTGATAAATCTTTTGTTGCTTGGGGACATCTCCATTCGCGATATTGTACGGGAAGCCCTTGGGTTGGAATTGAGTCCCCGACTCTATGGCAAGCTCATAAGAAATCTGGAAGCGTGAGTTCATTATGCACTGTGCAATCTGGGTGTATCTCATCATGCATCCAGGACCGTGCGTCTCTTGGAGACCGATGACCGCGAGGCCACAGACACCGAGTCCTCGAGTGTCATTTTGGAACAGGTGAGCCAAGCTCTACATTTAGGTCTTCGAATGAACCTTAAGTTGTCTAGATCATTGCAATCTTGAAGCTTATTTCGGAGAATAATCAAGTGGCTCTAGAAGATGTCATGAACGTCGACATGAGTGGCATCATGCTTTCTCTAGTCAAACTTACCGCTCGATGCTCGGGCACAACTGATCAGCGGATTAAGATGAAATACTGCACTCTTTGCGAAAGCATCTGCTCTCGCACAGACAACTTGACCCTTCGAAAAGACAGCCCTGTACGCCACGAAGTGCTCCACTACCTATATCAATGGATGTCCCCATCAGTATGTTGCAACATGTCGTTTCTGCGACAATACTTACTTTCAGCCACAGGCGCAACCGGTACAGAATTCTTCTGTCCAGATAGACCTCAATATGGCCTGTCTTCGGGCAGCCGTCAGGCTCTTAGATCGCTTAGAGCTCCGTTCTATGGACGAAGGGGACGAAACGGCCCACACAGCTTCCCGTCTTTTCAACAAGTACTCAACTGCCCTTCTCTCGAGCATCGAGACATGCCAGCCAGATACCTTGGTTCGTTATTCGCGGGTTCTAGTAGATTATTCTCATCATGGTCTAGGTCCCGGACAATGCCTCTGATATTGGTTCCATCCATCAGGTAGTGTCATGGATGCTTACCCTTTTCAGCGTACTAATGGATTTGTTAGAAAATGCGTGTATCCCAGAAGGAGGCTGAACTTCGAGAGCTCGTCATCACAGGACTGACTCACCTTGTCGGCGCCAATAGCGAAAGTGGTTTCAAGCAGTGTCTTCCTCTAGCTTATGACCAAGACAACCGCAAACGGACGATCTTTGCGCATGTTTTTGCGAGGGTCATTGGTCAAGGTACTGTCTTCGATCCTGAAGATAAATCGGTCTCCAAAGCTCGACATCTTGCTCTATGTGATGTATGTGTTTCCTTTTGATTGTCCTTGCGTGTGATCGCTCTGATCCATGGCGCCAGCTCGTCAAAAATTCCGATGTTAGTATTGCGTCTAGCGGCCCTAATATATTTCTCACATTTATCTCAGATGGTCCTTGCGATGACAATTTGCGAAATATGTCCACCTGGTGAAGTCGAGATGATGATCTCCGTGCTCCTTAACATATTTGACTCGCGCTCTTCCCTTTTGAATCTCATCAAACTCATGATCGAAAGGGAGGTCGCTCAAACAGGTGAGTTGAATTTTGAATCTGATCGACGAAGTTAATCGCAACGGAGATACAGATAACGAGGCAAGTCTCTTCAGGAGCAATTCAACTTGCACAAGATTCTTGTCGGCATTCGCGAGACTGCATGGCTATAACTACTTGCGAAGTTTAGTTCAACCGTTGCTTGACACTATGATAGCTATGCCCCCTGGTACGGGCTATGTGGTGGATCCCACGAAGGCCATGGGACAGGACATTGTGCAAAATCAGAAGAATGTCGAATATGTAGCGTCAACTTTCCTGGGTCTCATGTCATCTTCGTTGCCTGCTCTACCTGGGTATGCATCTACTCTTGTGTGATTATTCTCGATTTGATGTTTCTTTGCATAGCATGTTCCGTGAGATATGTGCCCATATTGCCAAAGTTGTGTATGTCAACCTCATCTATGATCACTCTAGTTGCAATGGTTGATAGGTCATCTAGAGCGGAAGTGTGGCCAGAAGCGAAGTACGCAGCCATGGGGGCCTTCATTTTTCTGCGGTAGAGCCGATTTGAATCTTCTTTTTACCCTTCTTCTAACTTGCATTGTAAAGTTTCATCTCTCCTGCTGTGGTTACGCCTGAGACCATTGACATTGAAGTGCCGAAGAATGAGAACAGTCTTGTTCTACGTCGCGGTTTAATGGTAATCGCAAAAATCATCCAAAATCTGGCAAACAACATCTTCTTTGGAAAGGAGGCGCATATGACAATCCTCAATAAATTCCTTGAAGGTAACATTGCCAACGTGACTCGTTTTCTTTCCGAGCTGCATGTGTGTGCTTCATTTCCTCTTTATTGGCTCACCGATCTGACTGTATGTGTAGAAGTACTCGGGTGCGCCTGATGATATCAATGACAATTGGACAGGAACCACATCCGATGAAACCGATGTCATCGTACTGCATCGTTTCTTTCATAAGCACGCAGACAAGATCGGCAAGGAGCTGCTCAGTCTTTCCAAGCCGACCGTTGAAGGAGATACCTCAGCCATTCTGGGCAAGCGAGCGTGGGATGGACTCTGCGCACTGCTCGTTGATTTGGGCCCCCCGCTGGAGGTACCTCGGTTATCCAGTTTGAATGCTGCGCAGCACCGGGATTATTGTGACTTTATGGACAAATATGCGAACCGAAACACGTCCAGTGTTGAGCACCTCTTCATGGAAACTGATATACAGGTACCGTTCTCTGCTATGGTTGACCGAGACCTTTTGAATTGACTATGTTGTAGGAACACACTGCTGTATTTGTTCTCCGACTTTCGAGGATTGATGTCGAGGGCTTGGACATTGAGCTCTTCATGTATCACATCTTCAAGGTTGGCACCCATTTTATCCATCTTGCTATGTCTTACTGTTTGCATCCAAGACTTTGGCTCTGGAATTATATCAGTCTCGGCCATTCGATCTGATCCTTGACTGCACGTCCTTTACTTCCAGCTCTGAGGTCCCTCTTCAGTGGTTGAAATATTGTGCTGAACTCATACCTATGGATATTCGCATGCGGTTTGCCATCGCCCGAATCCTGAACCCCAACACCCTTACTCAGAAGTACCTACGTCGCCTCTACAATATATCAGCTGGCAAGTTGATTTTCTCAACTCTATTCCCATTTAATTGACCTCCCATTCGTAGGCACGCCTTTATGCAGCGAAATCAAGGTGTACACCTCCGTTCTTCAACTCATGGAGGATGTTCGAACTGCAGCCCTGCCTCCCCTCGGCTATCCGGGTAATATAAGTTGATTCATCGCTTTGGTTGACAAATCTGAATATCCCTTCAGTGACTCTTGAACAAGAGGCACACGAGAGCTTCTCTGATGTTACAATGAGAACCTCTGCACGAATCCCTGTCGTTCTGCGCGTTGGCTCAAGTCACATACGGGTTACTTCAGTAAGTCACTTCTCAATTACTCGAACTTTTTCTCAAATCCAGGCTCTAGATCAAATCATTACCCATATCTCCTGGTCTGGCGTGCAAATCCACCGAATTGATACCGCTCACCGATGTGAGCGACATCTACAACGTGTCCACCGGACAAGACCTAAACGAGTTCATCATCCGTCGGAGGCAAGGTGTCACTGTCTACTTCTCGTCACCATCGAGAGAGCAGATTGTGAAGGTATCCACCCTCTCCTTTGCTCAGTGACGCCAACATACTTATATTTTATCCAGACAATTAGATCAGCCAAAGGTCGGCTGAAGGAAGCCCAAGCCCCGCTTACCGAGCGCTTCTCGAGGTTCTCTAATGTACCTGCGACACTGCTTCATATAGGCTTCCTCAGTGTCGATCTGAACGACGAGGAGCTAAGGGGGGCTGCTTATGACCTTCTCGGTGCAGTTTGCAGCTATCTTAAATTTGACAAGAGTCCGCTCGTCGCTTGCAAAGGTCGGTCTGTTGCCCAAAATCAGGAAGGTGCAATGGCTTATAATATTTTCAGCTGGCTTTATCTCAGGGGATCCAATAGCCTTTGTATCACAACTAAGTGAAAAACTCGCAGAATTCGCTCCTCAGTTGACACTAGACTTCATTCATGAAGTCTCAGCGGCTATGACAAGCATGGACAAGTCTGCAGTGGCCCATCGCATTAGCTGTCTTCAATATTTAAGCCCCTGGGTACAAAACCTTTCGCACTTTGCTAACGCGACGCACTCTCTTTACGAGCGATCCGGTGCCCGTCTTCGAGACTGCATTAGAACTCTAGCCGATCTTTCTTTGGCATTTCCTGAGGTAAGTTCGATTTTTTGGTGGAAGGTCGCACTTCTGATTATTCCTCAGATTACGTCCACCATCCAAAGGCACATCTGGGCGGAGGTTGCTAAACTAGACTCCAATATCGTCGACATCGTCCTCGACGAATTAGTCCGTACCGCCACCGATGGAAGGGTTGGAACACGTCGTTGTGAAACGATATCTCACATCGTGGCTGCTCTCTCATCTATCAACGTCCGTGGAAGGATTTACTCAAAACTACGCAAGGTGCGTCTTCTTAGTTTCTTTCGGTGTAGCCACTTCTGAATAACTGCAGGCCTTGAGTAAAGTCCCGCCCAAGTTTTCAAACACTCTCTTGGAGCACCAGAATTGGAATGAAATCTCGACCCTCATCCGTCTCGCTCTTGTCGTGGGTTCTCAGTCGACACAGCCTGGTCAAAACTATATTTTTGTCCCTGAGATAGTTCACCTTGTCGCACTGGTCGCTGCAGAAGGCCGAGCGCTGGTACGAAAGTCGGTCTACGGGGTTGTCGTGAACCTCCTACAATCCCTCTACGTTGCACGGCCTGATGATAGCACCGAAGCCGAGCTAGCGCAATTAATCAACGACTGCACAACGCCTGACACTCTGAAGATGTTTGGTCTCCAACGCGAAACTCTCACCAGCGAGTACACAAACCTTGATCCCGTGAACGACAAGGATTCGCTAGACACGCATGAGCGATTGGTGCAATTCCTAATTCGCATTCTTAATGTCTCAGCAGGGTCCACAGGTGGGTAGATTTACAATGTTTGCTATTTCATACTCAGGCCGTTCTTATTCAGGGTTGCTAAACATCTGGCGTGCAAGGTGGATGAGTCTCGTCACTGCGACGGCATTCCAGCAATCGCCCGCCGTTCAGACACGTTCATTTGTGGTGCTTGCCGCACTAGCCATCTCCGAGGTCGATGACGATTTCCTATATCAGATCTTGGTGGCATTCCGAAGTGCTTTGACCAAAGCCAACGAATCCAACACGATGGCCATTGTCAGTATGCTTCGATGCATGTGCAAGATCGTACCAGCTATCGTGGAAACATCTCGATACGTTTGCGTCCTCTTCTGGCTCGCTGTCGCTCTCCTGGAAGCCAGTCACCTGGGATTCTATATCGAAGCGACCAGGCTTCTTCGAGTTACTTTGGACAGTATGGAAGAGCACGGTTTATTCAAGGAGAATTCCGTTCAAGCCGTCCTACTGGAAGCACGCGAACAAGTGGAAGAGGTCACATCGCAACTGGACGAAATGCTTCGGATTTCTTTCGAGGCCAGTTTCTCCTTCTCGCTTGCTTCAATCATCTTCAAAGGAATGCGACATTCCGGTCTGAAAGAATCGTCTGAGTCCGTCCTGAGGACATTGCTACGCATCACTTCCAGGGCGTATGACGACAACACTGATGCGGCAACGGGTTTCAAGGATAGTCCATGTCCAGAGGCGTTGGGGTATTTCATTGCCCTCCTTCCAGTTTCAACCACGTTGAAATCTTACTCTCGTCTGCTGGAAGACGCTTTCATGGATGCTGCATGGGCTTCCGAAGCTGGGAGGGTCAACGACGAAGATATCGACGAAGCCAGTACACCTCGCCTGAGCCCAGGTCTTCTCGGTATCAACGACTCAAATACAGCTCTCCTTGTTGCATCATTCGTTGGAACCATTCTCACCACTGCGCAGGGTGATGACGCCGAAACTGAGATACTATACGGCTTACTCTCAAGCTTGGCAATTTCTTATCCTGAGATTATCTCAATCACGTGAGTTACCTCATCAAACTCTCTTGACCTCCTCCTAACGGTTTACAATGTAGGTACGAGAGTATGCAAGATCGTATTAAAGAAACTTTTGCGAACTCTTCGAACGCATCAATTATTCGCTCGGTCTCGAACATCTTCCGCGTTGCTTTGCAAGACACCAGCCGGTCAGGCAACGGCAGCACCAGTCAAGGATCGACATCAACTCTTAACACCGTCGAAGAAGGCGCTGTGGGGCCAGGTCGCTCCCATTTGGCAGCACTGGAAGAGCTTGGAATGCAAGGGTTGGCCAATAGCTTCCAGTTTTTACCCCCGAATCGCGGACACGCAACAAAGATGATCAACTGGATTCCTGGACTCGTTTCTCTCATGATATCGTAGTGCCTCCCCTAATATACCTTTACGGTTTAACTGGCCATCCTTTCAAGATTTTCCTCGCCCATTTCTTGTCCGCTTGCATCTTACAGCTTTTTACTCTCACTTATCAACCGGAGTGTACGTACCCCACGAATTTGGAATGCAATTGAATGTACGAATATTTAGAGACTTTTAGAACGCATGGAAGCAATGTAACATTGACGTTCACCTCATCGATATTCAAATTACTGACTGACAATGCTCTCGATTAAGACCGATCCTTGGTTTGGAATGGACGCGTTAAGCGAACCTATCAAGACGATGCTGATTCTTGCTGTCCAGGGATCGTATTGAATGATTTTTTTCAGGTTTCATATTCGGACTTGCTCGCAAATGGCATCAAGAACAATGACTAAACTATTTTTCACAAAGATCCTGATCTCAGATTGTTCTCCAGGCCCGAGATAAGTTGCACTACATAAACACCTCGCCGTAAAGTCGGCGCTTAACCGGCGCCTAACTACAAATTGCTAACCAAGACCGCAGATTAATCAGTATAGATAGATGTTTGCTGCTACAGATATCATTCTCGAGCTATCTGACAATGGATTGGAGAAAGGAAACCATATTATGCGATATGTTTACTCGAGTACGGTCTCGCGTCCTATGGGGAATACAACGACGACCGATGTTTCCTCTCCGCCTTCTCGCTGCCTTGATGAGGTGAATCTCACAGCGATCTAGATCCTTAGCCTAAATGAGAACAGTAGCATTCAGTAAATATTCAAGCTATCAAACTCTCATTGGAAGTCAATCAAACATCGCTTCATTCAAGGCGGGACCTCACGACTATGTGCTTAGCTTCCCCGCTAATTGTTCCAATCCACACCAAAAAATGCCTTTCTATCCCATTCACTTAGGCCTGGATACACAAGTTTACTGTATCGTTATAGGGCCCTCGTCATGATTTACATACTTGCTGTATGCATCTAAATGATTTTTTCCACTATAGACAACGCGAGAGGAAAACAAGCCAAGGGTTAGCTAGAGCGCTACTAGGCAGATGAAAGACGACTCAAATGATGTTGACGACACGGGCTCAAGTGTGTCACGTGCACAGATTCTATAAATGAATTCTCAGCGTTCCCGTCTCCCTGCCCAACTGGAGCTGTTCGATTCCACTACCTCCTCGCCATCCAGTTATCAAATGCGAGGAAAACGACTATAGCCTCGAACATTTCACAATCCCAAACATGAACGGGAGTAGACCCGCAACACCCGAATCACCTTTGACAAGCAGTCTCTACGATGCAACCAACACTATCGACGACCTAACAGTGGCTCTAGACAATTTCTCTCGCGTGCCATCACCCGAATCATTCCATGCGCTGTCTTGTTGCTGTGGTAAAGAAGAGTGCGAGAATCTGAAGTCGTGGCTCGAGTTGAAGTCCAGACTCAACAGTCGCTTAGTTCTCAGTGCCGGTGTGTTCTCCTTACGTCTCACCCGTGATCAACAGGCCTAATCCTATCCAAGAGGTGGGACAGGCGCTTCTCAAGCGGCACGAGGCGTACGTGCGGCAGAGCGAGGTGAATTGCGTCACAGATGCCTAAAGTGTACGGTTAACAAGTGTTGCACAGAGAAGACTGCGTAACAATGTGGGACGTGATACTGGGGACGAGGAGACGACAAGACTTCACTCGTCCAACGAACTTTTGCAACACGATTTCGATGAACTCATGAAAGAGAAAGGACAGCTAGAGAAGGTTCGTTACAACTCAAACTGTTATTCTGAGGCTTACCTGTTAGATTAGCGGTTGAATCAAGCTCTAGTCAATACTGAAGTCACCGAAGTTTCCAACAAGACCATCCTGCAAGAGCTTCAAGAGGCGAGGGAAACCATATCTCGTCTAACTGCACATCATGCACGTTCGATAGGTTGGGACAGCCGGTTGTCAGCTGCTTTGAAAGAACGAGATGACATGCAGCAGGAAAGGGATGGAGAGACCCATCGAGCACGTTTGGCCGAGTCTCGATTTGCCGCTTTGAAAGAGAAGACCGGTGCGTAACCCTCCCATACTTTCTCCTATTCACCACACGACTGAGCATCCTCTAGCAAAGCTTCAATCGGAAGTACGTCGTCTCCAAGAAAGTCTGGAGGAGAAACGGCACATACGTTTAGAATCTTCCGAGCATCTCATTCAAGATGCCAGAAGTCGTCTAGAGTCCGTCCGTAATTCGGTGAGCATCCTTATGCACTCCATCATCTTGGTTCTGAACTCATCTCAGCAACTTGGGGTCACTGCAAAGCTTGCGGAAGACGAGCTCACAAGTGTTCTAGAATCGTTAGTACACGACAATGAGGTCCTGAAACGTGACAATGCCGAATTACAACATCTTCTTGCGGAATCTCGAGAGGATCTCCATGATCTCCAAGAAGAAGTCGATGAACAACGAGCAAACCCACCCTCAAGAGTGTCTCACTCTGGAGGTGCGTTTATAATGTTTGACTGTTCATTCTATACCTATAGGCTTGTCTTGCAGCAAATACACCACACTCACGGCATTTTCATACTGGCAGTGTGCCATCTGTGAACCTCAAAGACCTTATGGTAGAGTCTTTACCTTCTTTCGATTCATGGTTCCTCATCCCATACAGATGCTTAGTCCCAAAGGTCGACGCAATGCAAGCACCGAGCCCATGTCTAGACGACGGTCAGCAGGTGGCCCACCGAGTATCGACCTTCGCTTGAGTCCAGCTCCACCTGAGCCTCTAAGCCCCGATACGACTCGATCTCCGACTTCTGTCACCGACACTCTTGCTCCTCTGGATCCTAAATGGGCATCATTTGGTCGGGCCTCTCCGAACTCTTCACATGTCAGCTTCGAGGTTGACGAAGAGGCGGAGAACGATGGCAGTCCTACCTTGTTCGAGAAACCACGAGGACACCGACCATTGCTGCTATTGACCCGTTCTCGCGGCATTCAGACCGACGGACATTGGTCAGGGGCGCTGTCTCCATCACCATTTCCTTCCCATATATCCTCTATCTCACCCCATGATCCACGATCCGAAACATCCTCGTTCTCCGAAGCTCAATCATCCCATATGTCTTTGATTATGGAACGCATCACCAACCTCCTCAATCGGATTGCTCAAGCTGATGCCCTCACTCTAACGAATCGCCTTAAGCGACAACATCTTAAAGGGGCTGATGTTGGACATCTCTCGCGAAGCACCGTCAGTAATATCCTTGCGGAGGCCAATGGACTCCGGTCACAATTTCGATCATTATTAGAAGACGAGAAGATTGTGACGACTTGCAGCAGGAAGGATCTTCGAGCGCTGTTCAAGTTTATCAAGGACATCTTCACAGAGGTTGGACAACTGCGGGTCACACTCAACGAAATTATCCTGGATCCTTCGTCAGCACCCCGGTTCAGCGAACTTGCTCTCAACCCTGGGAAAGCTGACGCGGAGAGGAAGGAGCGAGAAGCTGCTGCTCAAAGTGGTGCAGCTGGATGGATGGCCCCTATATCCAAACTCTTTTCACCTACTGGCCGAACAGAAGCTCCTGTCAGTGGCAGCGCGATGGCGAGGTCAAAGAGTGCGAAAGGCAGCTCTCGACCAGCGCACTTTGTGCCGAAGCTCAGACCTGCTCTTGCCGCTTCAGCAACAACGGTCAATGTCGAATTCTCCGGTGCTGGTGTTGGCCGGGCGGTTACGAGCACGTTCTCTGCTGGGCCGATACCTGTTGCCGATTCATCAATGAGCGTCCCATCCTCTTCGCAGAGTGTTTCTTCCGGAGTTATGGGCATCTTTGCGGGAGCTCCTCAACCTCCCCCAAAACCTATTGATCCAGCCGATCCATGGGTAATCCTGGCACCAGGTAATGCACAAACCATACGCAAGGCTCCGCCGTTCATGAGGAATGCCACAGGGGATATGTCGACGGCCACTATCGGACGGTCGGCGATGCGCAGGAACTCCAATAGGCTATCGAGGAACGTCGACGCTGTCATCGACGTGGATACCCCACAGACTGTGGATGAGGAAGCGGATTTCCTTCCACCGTTGCTGGAGAGGACGCTGCGCAGGCGCGGCTTGAGTGACTCTTCTATACACTCAACATTTACCAACCAGGGAGATGAGACGTCGATGCCACCATCTCCAGATCGACCCAAGCACCCAGGAGGGGTTTCTGGAGGTTCAGTAATATCTACCTCGAGGATGTCAGCGTGGCCCGATAAAGGCTCCGTATTTCAGGCGTTGAGTCGGACGATGTTCAACTTTAGGCAGACAGCTCCTGGAATAGCTCCTTCGTCATCCTTGAGCAGAGAGATTGAAGCAGGGTCAGACTCGTCAAGGTCTTCTCTACGATCAAGTAGCGTCCCTCGTCGGGAAACTGTTCCTGCAGACGATTTAACTCTGACCCAGACACAGATGCAGGCTGGGCCTGCTGGGACGACAGATGAAGCGCTATCCCCCGTTAACTCCTCGACCTCGGGCCTCGAAACACCTCTTCGTAAAGGTGTCCAGCCGAAAGCATCTCGCGTCACTAGCCCCAGTCGGGGTGGTGTACTACCCAATCTCACATCTTGGGCCGCCTCCAATATGCTCATAGATCCCGTGTCGGGTGCAGACCCCTTCATTGCGAGCAGTCTGCGCGATGAATCTTATATGCAGAGGGTCGCGCGGAGCTCTAGTAGGGCAGGTCCCAAGGGTACTGAGTCTCACATTCGCGATTTCTATTGACCATTTGGTTGGATCTCATTTGGGCCCCTACCTCGTCGAGCACTGGCTAATATGAACATTACTATGAACATTTTGTACATACCCTTGCACTTGCAGTATCTTTATTCATGAGTGTTCATCTATCGAGTGCGTATTGAAACAAATTTTGATCCTTAAAGTCTTCAAATTCAAATTTGAAATGTTGACGTTTGTTGGGCGCCTGAGTAGTCATGCTGTTTGTTTCTCGGGGTTTCCTTCGACCATCTCTGCACTGCTTATGTCTCGTCTCTCTCGAGCTAATTTGCACGCCAGGGAATCCATTTTCGCAAGTGGACCCGAGCAATATCTCGGAGACACGCAAGCAAGATGCCCTCCAGATCTGGAAGAATGTGTGATGGCCATGGAGGACTGCTGTGAGGAGGTACACGACTTCCTCCCCATATCACGCGTTTATCAAAGCGATTATTCCCCAGCTTTATGAAGCGCAAGTCCTGCTACGAAATGGTACTCAGGATTTGCCGAGGATGACCAGAGTTTTGCAAAATGAGAGGGTCAGTAGATATTCTCCTATGTGGTTTCTAACCTACACTCATATACACACCGATAGGTGTTCCTGCTAGTGAATGAAGAAACTGTTAAACGATTCAAGACCAATCTCGCAGATGAGATTGAGCCCGCGATCTCAGAGCTGATTGAACGCGCGGAACAAGGCCTGGTTACTCTTGAAAAGAAACAACAGCTTCTCGAGACAAAGGTGGGAGCTGCAATTATTGAAGATGAAAACCGCATTCTCAGTGGCTTTTTCAGGTTACAAACTCGAACCTGAGATCGCGCCCTGCGACTAGCACGAGAGCAGTGCAGAACCTTGAGGCCAAAAGATTGCAGACGTTGACGAAGCAAAGGGAGAAACTGGAGGCGGAAGTACAAGCTTTGGAGCAAGAGGTTCTAGAACTTGTATGTCTTCCTCGTGACGTCTCGCAACTATCAAACGCTAATCCAGCTGAGTAGGAACTCGGAAATCGAAAATGAAGCGGCTAGAAGCTCCAACATCCTCTCTCCCTACCCCTTCCAAACAGCGAGGAATAGCTATGAAATTCACGCATGCCAATAATAATATCCACGATTCGGACGGTTCGCCCAACCATCAACAATGACCACTTTTCTTTGCACGTCGTCCCTCCACGCGACTCCACAAAGCCGCGTACAGGTTCATCACCTTTGCAACCCTTGGAAAGGATTGAGGCATTTTAGGCTGCCGCCCGCCAGCGGCGATCACTTCTTGCTACTATATTCTGCCTCATGCTCGTCGAGGCCTGGCAAGACCATCGCTCGAACCCATATATATCAGATCGACTGTCATCTGTTATCATTTGGTCGGTGTGTGAGGAGACTACTGTACTATTTCGACCAAAGGTTCAGTAACGCGTAACATCCTTTTTTTTTCTGACCCCGGATTTAATTCTTTCCAGATTTATGGCGATTTCGGATGATTGTCGGCAAAATAAAAAGGTCACGTGTTGTGAACCTTTGGTCGAAAAGGTCGTACAGTAGCTCGAACCATCGCGGAATTTCTATGGAATCTTGGCAAGCCTATTATGGCGGTGGGGCGCAACGAGAGTTTCACGGTATCAGAGGCACAATTGATTGAGGTATATTGAACATATGTAACACACAGGCTTGGGTCGCGAGCAAGAAAGCAAGTACAAAGCGATGGATCAATATTATACAATCAGGGGACGAGTTTCAATTTCGAAGATAAACAAGATATTGGACCATTACTAGTGGGGAGATTTAGTCACCCTAAAAGGTTCTAGAGGGAACGGTAACATACCATGAAGTACATCTGCCTCGCCACGTTGCCATGAACGGGTTTATACTCTTTCTTGTAGAGCTCAAGTTGGGTCGTGACTTGAGATGTTTGAGACGCAACGTCAGAACCATCCAGATTGAGGCTCGGCGAGTAATGATTTTTGGATCGAGCGCACACGATATCGGCATCTGAGATGGGGTTCAATACGGAGATTATGCACCACGCTTCAAAATTCTTACAGTAAACGGGCGCTGGGATCGAAACAGAGCGGGTAGCTCGAGCGTACACATGGCACAATGCGAAGGAGAGCTGCTGCATTGCGTCGGCACTGTAAATAATGCGATCAGTCACGGTCTCCCATTAATGCAGACGTTGTAGATAGCGAAAACGTACTTGAAGTTATTGTCCTGGGATCATAGAATATACTTGAGTATCATCAGTGATGGATAGAAGGATAAACTTGCATCATGTATAACCTGGTAGAGAGAAGATAAGTGACACAGTTCACGAATAATATAAGATATTCTCACCGAGTAATGGGCAGGACGACTGGTCCCAAGCAATCCGCCGTGAGTTAGCTGGTAGTAGTCAAACTCCGTGGGATGTCCAAGACCTTCGTCGATCGTAGTACCGGCCTGACAGTTTCCACTTCTGTCTGCGTCACCCGGGTTTTGCGGGAACATTCTATGCCCAACGCATATTAGGATGATATTATCGGATTTTTTGACGCCGCACTCACCGAATGTGGTGGCGCTTGCCAACGATAATAAGGGTAATCTTCGGGTTGATTTTCAAGTCTTTACAAGCCTCTGAGATTTTAACTCAATGAGTTTACTAATTGACTTCAGGAGGTTAATCTGACGCACTCCTGATGGCAGGCAATTCTGGTTCAAATTTCAAATGAGATTCAAGCAAGAGCAACCGACAATGAGACCTACCTTGATCCAGAACATGCTGAAATTGTCCCTCAGAGACACCATCTGCGTTATCCGAAAGGTCAGACGGCATGAAGAAAGGGTATAACCAAAAGCTTTACCTCGGTAAAAGATCAATCGGGAAGGAGGTGAGTTAGAATTTTCCACCATCTTCCGATATCCACCATACTGTCCCAAACAATACTTCACCATGTCTTCTAGGTCAGCAATCATCTCTTCCCGTCCGGTTTGGACCTTGCTGATGGCGATATACTTAGCAGTATTTTGGTCGACGCTGGATACTAAACTGGTGAATGAAGGGCGGCCGTCGGCACCAGGTGCTGGATGGATAACATCTGCACCTGAAAAAAGCTTTCGATTTCAGCCCCCGTGTAAGGCTAGGAGGAGCTTACCCATGACGATAGTTGGGTTTCTGGGATCGTTTAACGGGGAGTTGTCCAGAACGGCGTTGACTCCACCAAACTTCGCATTCACCCTATAAAATTCGATTTTAATCAGTGTCTCATTGGCCGTCAGACAACATGAACGACTGACTTAAGCATTACGTTTGCCCAATACTGCAGGTTCGCCTTAAAGCACTTTGACCCCCTAAGACATTGTGTTGGAACGCCGATCTAAGTGGAACCAGTCAACAAATTGGCCTCGAACAGGCGGACATATCTAACCTCGACATCTCCGAAACTAAATTCCAAAACATTCAGATAAAGACAGGTCGATGAGCGGGGAACTTACTGCTTGACAGCGGTGTAGATATGAACATTAATTTCGGGCAACACGACCACGACAAGACTTGGGGGTGTGCCCTTGGCATCCTTGCAAGCTTTCCCCGCTCGTTTGAGTTGCTAAGATGTATTTTGTTAGTCGCCATACATGAATCTAGTTGAGGAAATACCCACATCACTGATAACTCCTTGTCCATTTTCCCAGCTAATTAGCGGCTTGGTATCGGTGATGGTCATACCTATGTAAATGATTGAGTTAGTACACCAAGACAGGAAATCAGATGGTGATAACTTGCCGACACTTCGAGCTCCTTCAATGAAACCTTCCACCACTTTCTGAGCCACTGCCATAGGGAAACGCTGCTGGGTCTCATATATGACCACAATCCAGTTGTTGATAGTCTTCGGCGTGAATAACTTCTTGTCGCGCCTACGTCCTGTTAGCTTAGAACAACGTTATCAAGAGGGACTTACATGTTCCACTGCCCATTTGCAGGCCTCTAAGCAGAAGGAGAACGTGAGAGAAGTATCCTCACCAACCGAAGTGCGACACTCACGATAGTCAGCTCTCGGCTTCCCGGGCCGTATTTAAGCACTGGAGGCGCCAGAACTCGAGCTTGGACAGTCATAGGTGTTTGCTCAATTGTCAGGCCGAACTTGCGAACATATTCACTCTGGCCATACTGCAAAACCTGTAATATTTGAATGTGAGAAAGGAGATATTAAATTTCTCGTGGAATAGATGCTGCTCACCCCCAGGCCGGCTCTGATGCTTGCGAGACGGTCCGCCGGGGCTTTCTTTGAAAATTCCATGACGAGACTGGTCTTGTCTGCTGGTATTTGTTTCCGCATAATTTGTCCAGGAGGAACCTCACAGAACTCCAAAGGAATCATCGCGCCAGAGCCGACCTATTTAAGGTTAGTGGTCGACCACGCGTAGAGGAGTCTCTCAGAAAACGAACCTCGACACAAATCGTATCAGGGAATTTCAAGGTTTTATTGAGATGATTCTTGAAATAGTTTGCGACCGATATCTGTTGACCACCCTTAGGGGTGAACAGTATCTCGCTGGCACCTTTGTCGGATAGCCTACGCACGACGTAACCTTTTGGGGTCCCGTAGTTTGTGAGGATCCGCATATTGCTGATGAAGCGCTGCAAACGCAGGCGCTCACGATCGGGAAAACGTGCTTTGGGGGACATGACCTTCGGGTCACGCTGATTAATGAACTCGAGGCACAAATCCAGCAGAGATCCAGATCTATACATGATACCTGTTGCAATGTCGATGTTGACATAAAGTTTGTTTTGAGATGGGCGCAAAGATTGAAAATATCCTTGCCAGAGCTCAAGGCCGCCTTGGATGCGTTTGCTGTTCGCAGGTGTAAAGAAGGATCTCGTGTTGAAGGGGTATTCCATATTGGGCCCCATCCGGAGAGCGACATTGAATGCCTGTGTAGCGCTATGTGAGATCAATGACGAGAGGAAAGTAACACAATGTGCACGAACCGAAAGCGCGGTCGAGACTGCGCTATCCTGTGTTTGTTGGCCTCTGATGAAGCGCTGAAGCACCCTATATCATATTCAGTAATGGTCGTCTTTGAGGGCACACAGTTGACGTACTCCGTATTGATCTCTGCCGCTTCAGCGAGCTTGATCTGGAAAACTTTGGGCGGCTTGCCGCCAGCTGGAACTGGCCGCCCGGGATCAAGAGCGACTTCGAACTATTTTCGAGAGAGTGAGGACATCGAGGAGAGGCTGAGATGTCAACAAACCTGAGCGCCTTTGTTGGGACCAAGATTTAGCCTGTAAACCGAGTACGCGATTTTGCGGCCATCGAACACCATTGGGCCTTCGCTAAAGACATGTGCAGCGGCATGCCTCTGCAACGCATTGAACAATTGCATGTTAACACGCGCTGGAAGAGTGTCCGGTGTAATGGCTAAACCGAGATGAGATATTTTTCTCAGAGTAAGGTTCGTTTCTCAATACTCACTGACTAAAGGAGGAACCAAGGTAAGTCGAGGAAATATTTCAACTCACTCTCAAGGCGTTAAGTGCCACTGACCGTCATATTGATAGATGTGACCATCTGGTACTTCAGCCTTGAATGTATTGACGATGGTATTCACCCTCTTGCCACCAGTGCCAAAGCCTGGGCGCTTAACCCCGATTGTCTGCACGTGGCCCGCAATCTGCCCAGTGCCTGCTACAAGATTCGACAGAGCGGTTGGTAAATGAGATGAAAGATAGTAAGATTGAGATCTTCAACTACGGTCTAGATAACCTATATGATCAAACTCACCCGCAATGCCAACAGGTGTGCCTCCTCGAGCACCACCACCACCGCGAGCAGGACCACCACCACCTCTAGGAGGTGCTGGACCGCGTCCGCGACCTGGTGTGGCTCGGGGGGGCATATGTTGTCAGAATGGAGTTGTAAGTGAGCAGCGCAGCAAGTTGAGCTGCGGATGGCGTTGGTGGTGAGAAACGAAGGAGCGAATCTGTCCAAATATCCTTTTTAAACCCACATGCACGTTACCTTCGGATTGTGCCGAGTCTGAGAGTATGTCAACCATCTTTATTGGATACTTATGGATGCCCATGCGAGCAGTACACAAGAAAGAAAGGGTTTGAACGATATGTGTAGATTTCAGTAATATCACCTATAACTTCAAGACATCTCGATTTCACCGATAACGACAGCTTGTACGTGTTCTCCAGCCTCTACACTTCTTTTCCTCGTTTCTCCCAATTCACCTGCAAGAGTTTCTAATGCTTTGAGTGCAGGAAGGATCACCAGACCATTCGCCTGAGCCAAGCTCGCGACACGGCTCGATCTTTGGCCCCCAGTGCTGTAAGCTTTTAAACTGATTTGTGGACTTCCGTCCGCTGTTGCTGCATTCGGCTTCGACGTTAGACTGCTTTTGATGACTACGCGGTGAAATTCAGTCCGGAGATCGAGGGGCATCGAGTTTTGTATCTAACATGAAATCAGTTGAACGGTTATCAAGACCAGACACTACCTAAAACCCACTTGGACAACGACTTTAGGCAAGTCACACATCTTCTCAGGCCACCCTCCCATCTTCCTCAGAGCTGGAACGACGAACACGTAGAAGGTCACCAGCGCCGATGCAGGATTACCGGGGAGAGCAAAGATTGGTTTCAGTACTTTCTGGTCAAAATCGCCGACAGGGACGCATGCGAATGTCGTCGGCTTTCCTGGCTTCACGCTTACTCTACCGAAGTGAATCGTCCCATCTAAATATCGCTCAATGATGGGCTTGAGTAAATCGGTGGGCCCCATAGATGTTCCCCCTGTGGTGAGGAGAAGGTCTGCGTCCCTTAAACCCGACTTGATTGCGTCGAGATGGGCGGTAATGCTAGGATGATCAGAAATCAGAGATCGAAAAACATATAGTTGCTCAATCATACTCGTCTTGCACAATTCCAAGATCCAGCACTTCGTAGCCCATACTTTCCAAGGCTGCTCGCAAGGATGGTCTGTTCGTGTCGAATATACCACCCCATCCATCAGGATGAATTTCTCCGCCATCGGAGCCGCTGAATTTGTGTAGATCAACTATCTCGTTCCCAGTGCTCAAGACCGCAACCACAGGTTTTTTGTAGACCTTGACCTATACAACGAAGTTAACGAAGTAGATCTTTTGTAACATAAAAAAGATAAGTATTACCTCTTTTCGACCAACAAAAGTGAGCGTTCCGACCTCTCCTCCACCTCTGGTAATCCTGTCGCCAGTGTTCATCACTAGATCCCCCTTTCGTACGTCCGAACCAGGTTGTCGCACATTGTCAAGAGGTGGTACCTGAACAAGAGTTTTCACCTCCTTCTCCTCTTCGATGCCTTGATCACGAGAGACGGACACCAATTCGGTGTCTTCGACCATTATGACAGTGTCTGCTCCTGCGGGCAGTGGACCACCTGTGTTGATGCGATAGATGCACCCAGCGGGCAGAGGGTCTTTTAGTTCGTGCGTTTGGGATGTCAAGACTTTATATACCCCAGGTAGGTCCGTCGCTATGGACGAGTCAAGTTAGATAGATCAGGGTTGCGAGAAGGTGAACGTACACCTGAGGGCATAACCGTCAACACTCGTCGTGGAAGTCGAAGGTACATTTTGAGGTGCATGAACATCTTCTGCGAGGATGTAGCCACCTAATTTATGGTTCACCTGTAATTTTACTACAATGAGGGTGGATGTTCAACTTATGAGAAAAGGGACACTGACGGGTAAAGTTACGACTTGCAACAACGTAATATTTTCGCGAATCTTTCCTAGCGCATCTTCTAGCGATATTTGGGGGAAGGGAGATTTCCTAAGACGTGCGGTGACTGACAATAAAAACTAAATAAGCTGGTTAAACGTTCATGTAGTTCACTTTAAATCACCAGGAGCAGCGGGATCATGCGATAGAGCTTGAGATCTAGGTTTAGGCGGGTGGTGGTCTCCGTGATCCTGGTGATGATGATCATGGTGGTGGTGGTGAGAGTGATCGTGATGTTTCCTGCCGCTGGAGATGCTTTGGCTTTCAGAATCATGGCCTGTTCGCAGCTTTGCATGTACGCGTTCACCAGAACCACCCTTGATCAAATCGAGCGCGTGTTCGACAACCCCTCCTTGGAAAAGAGCTTCCAAGTTCTCCTTAACTGCCTTGACGCTTCCAGGCAAAGTTGTAACTAGGGTATTTTGAACAGTTCCTGCGACAGGGCGCGACAGGCCTGCAAGAGGTGTATGCTTCAATGACGAGGACAGCATGAGATGCACCAGTCCGGGTGCAGGTCTTTCAATCAAGGGTGATATGGCCTTCGTTTTCCTGTTTCATCCAGATATAACATTGTATATAAATGAATCGTACCTCTGGTGTAACATCCCTGACTCCGAAGCCCGTCCCACCGGTCGTAATCACCCAATCTACTCTCCCAGAGCCGCACCACTCGCCAACTACGCACGCGATCTTCTCCTTGTCGTCTGGTACAACCGCACGGTGCTCTCCAGACACCTCGTACCAATCACGAGCGGTGACGATGTTGTAAATCGTTGGTCCAGAAACATCAGGGGCAACATTGGTTGACGCGCTGTCGCTGACTATCAAGAGTCAGTGAGATGAGCTACATTCCACCCATGGATTGGTTGTCACCAGTAAGAATAGCGACCTTGGTGACCATTCTAATAGAGAATGCGTCGAAACCCGAGAAAAGTCTCAAATCAGGCGCTTGTAGTGGATATCGAGATTCAATGATCGGTATGGTAGTCGAGATGATTACATACGCGGATCAAAATAAGAATTCCACCCCATTTGGTTCTGGAAATACCCAATAGAGCATAAGCAGTCTCAGATGAAGGCATAACGGTCGTAGCAACATGAAGTTAGACGACAATACTATCAGGCAGGCACCAGAAATTATCGAAAGGCGATGGGAATTAGAAACGAAGTAGATAAAGGGGGACGTGGTTCAGATGAACACATAAATACGAAGGCCATCACGAAGAGGTGGTATGAAATTAGCGGGATGGACTCATGGCAATGAACTCGTTGAAAACCTCGGAATATCTCCTCTCGACAATAAAATTTCCCTGCATTTGATTTTCGCATGGAAAGGGGGCAGGTGGAGGCTCATGTCTCACTTTCGCAGGCGTTTTCTTGCGATTTTTGCCATGGAGTAGGCAATCGCCGATCTTGCTACAATCCGCGTGTTCATCGTCAGAGTCGACCATAAAATCGTAGATATGAAGATTCGGGTTCTTTCGCATCAACGCCTGGATGGTCGCCTTCTTGTCGGCGAGGGAGTACGAGGACGGTAGTGGGATCGCGCCTCTCTTGCGGGCGGGGGTCCAGCCCATCTCCACGTCGTTGGTATGAGCAATGGAGGCGTGTGGTTGGGGCGCCTCGGAATGTACTGTAGCTCGTGGCTGTTGCGATAAAGCCTGAGAAGTCGCCGGGTAGTAGCGAGGGGGGAGGGCTGAGAGATACGCAAGGTCGAGTGGGTTGACGGGGGCGGATGTGATCTGGTTTGCGACTGGGACATCGCCACTGGAGGTGGTTGAAGCTCCGAGGAGTAGAACACCGCTGCTTGGTCCAGCGTGCTGAATCGCACCGAACGCCGAATGGTGTGTTTGTAGGATTTGTCCTGATGCGCTGGTTGGTTTACAGGAGGAAGAGGATGCCTTTCCCTTGGCTGGCGACTTTCTCTTCGTCGGGGACTCCTGGACCTTCTTGATAAATCTTTGTCAATATAGGATGTTCTTCCTATGTACCCGGAGCGTCCACCTACCCTGTCAGCCTCCACTTTCCGTTTGTTGCTCCTAGTTGCGCTCTTCAGAGGGGTGACAGGACGAGAGGGAACCTCAGGCTGATGGCTCGAGGTTGGATACGAGATCGTCTGGGGTCGGTAATGCCTGGGAGGTGCAAGCGGTATAGGAGCTGGCATACCACCGACCTGGCCAAGTGCCAATGCATTGTTAGAAGTTGAAGGGTATCTTGCGTTAAACTGGGGGTACATCGGGCGTAAAGAGATTTCCGAGAGTAGAAATGTACGAAAGGAGTGGCAAGGTTTATGTCCTTCAAGGATCAAAAGGTCCAATAAATAGCTGGCGACCAAGAAGGAGAAAGACAAGACAAGACGATGTCGAACGAGTGGCAGATCAACTGGCAGATCTGTAGAGCGGGGGATGGGAAACGAGACGAAATCCAAGTGAAGGAACGCACTTTATATGATTTCACTTTGTGGCATGCTCAGCATACGAATAAACAACGGCCCACGGCAATAGCGGTCGCATTGACGCTGGCCCACTGCCATGACTCATGGTCCGTTCCAGTTTTACATTCAGTGCATTGTTCCAGTGGTGCATGAAACGGCCACTCCCTTTGTTGTGGGAATATCTTCATTTGTCAAAGAAAATAATTTCGAGCGGATTAGATAATTTTCATGATTAGTTCAAAGACGTAGTGTACATTCATCTGCAAGAAATGGTCAGCCATCGGAGAGAGGACGAGTTGAAGTACACACGAAAGGATATTATACATCAAAAGCTTCCAAAAAGCAAGGCTGGAGACACCGACCGCGGAGATATTCATTTCTTTCTCCTGGTTGATCTTCGTAAACCCGCATCTTCCGACGTCCCAACATCTTCAACTTCCCGCTTTCGTTTGGCATAAGCAGTTGGGCTTTTCGGCTCCTTGACCAGCGGTTCCTCCTCTTCATCTTCCTCCCCCTCCCCCTCATCTTCGTCGTCCTCTTGGGTTTTCCTTCTGGCTTTCTGGCCCTTCGGCCTACCCTTACCCTTCTTCGTAGTCAACGTTTTAGTGCTAGTCTCTTTGGCCCTAGGCTTCCCAACAGACGCTGCTTTCTTAGGTTTCATATTCATTTCCTCCCAACCTCCCCTCTTCGACATAGATGCAACAGTGTTCCATGCGTCTTCGGTCACTCTTTGCACGCTCAACCGGCCGCGGGTGACTAGATCCATTCCTAAATCGTGAAAACCATGTTACCAACCCGATTTCAAGCCGATATGATATTCACAATCTCAACGCACCTTTAAGAGCCTTAATCCCCTCCTGACCAATGTACGCAAGCTCCTCAGGCACCTCTGACGGAGGAAGATCTGCAATGAGCCGAAGAAGAGCTAGGGGGATGAAATGCTGAGCCCTAGATGTAAATGTCAAGTCAACCATGAACCATTTGGGGTTTTCAGAGTCGGATTTCTAGATGAATATGTCGGCGCGGCAGGACGTAAGAGAGAAAGAGAGAAGCGTACCGCATCATAGTAAGGATGGGAGCTGTAGTAATAATGAAAAAAAAAAGTCACTGTCAGCCTTATTTTAGGCGTTTTGCTGCTTGAAAACTCACGCGTCCCATGCAGTATCTGAAGTTCAACTTCACTGTCAAACACAGTATTTCAAAAACAGAATACACTTACAGTCAGGGTAGGCTTCTTTCGAGACCTGTTTTGTGGAATCAGACACAGATCATCACGCTAACCTTCTCCAATATTACCTGAGCAAACGCAGCGATACCTATGTATTCATTTAGATTCCCTTGACCTCAATTAACGACAAAGCTCAGGATCTTACCCGGTGTTTTGCAGTTCGAATGATAAAAGAGCGCCTAGCCAACCAAAGACGCGTAAGTAGCACGGTAAAGAGGATTGAATCGCGTTGTACGGACCTTGTCGCCCTCTTTCATTTCTTTCATCAAGTTCCTCGCCTCGTAGTTCCGCACGCCTTCCCATGGTGATGTTTTGACGCTTTCAAAGTCATCCACGCTAAACTAGAAACGATGTCAGTCGTAATTATATAGGTGGTTCAAGTTCAAAATGGAAAGAAGACATGAACGCTTTGAGCTAATGTGTGTTTGAATATTCAGCTCACCTTGACGTCTTTGCCTTTCACCACACGAGAATCTGGCTCGGCTTTGAGAAGCCAGTATCTTTTTGGTGTCGTGGAGGTTGACATGTGCCTGAATTAGTGAGGAACACTACGAATGTACGAGTGGCAGATGAGTTCAAAACTTCAAGTTCCAACTTCCAGGCTGGCGTTTAAGGGAAGAACGGAAAGCCGGCCCGGGAATTACTTCAACAAGCAGGCACTTCGTTGCGTTTGGTACAGCACGAGTATATGGTCATTGCAAGTCGTAGAAATTACATGGTACAGTAAAAAGAGACAGTAAAGATGGGTAGATGAATCGAAGCGAGGGCTTCGCAGAACTAGATAAGGTATACGTGAGGATCCAGGGCATATACGACGGCAATACACCAGTCGATCGATAGAAGAAAAATGCTAGATAGTATCTGTGAATTCCGACGACTTTTACATCTCCGAGACGCTGTTCAAGACCCCAGCTCGTGAGGCCAGATCTGTGCCTGACTCGCTCTGCAAGATCGCATTCATCCCGGATCCGCCAGCGTACTGCTGCGACGACATATCGGAGCTTTGCAATTGCATGGGCACGAACACGACCTTGGTACTGCCGGACTTAGCCATTTGTTGCACTGAAAAAAGGTAAACGTCAGAATGCTGGATATTCCGTGTGAGATAGACAACACGTACAAGCTTCCAACTGCCTGATCTGCATAGCCGCGGGTGAAGCCAGAATATCAGCTGCCTGCCTCATCAACCTAGCAGCGTCCACTTCAGCACGTGCAGCAATGACCTTGGACTCTCCGATCCTCTTCTGCTGTGCGGCCGATGACAACGAAGCTGAAACCTCGGGACTGAAGATGATATCCTTGATAAGGATTCCTTCGATGGCAACACCCCATTTATCTGCGACGTCGCCTACGATTTCCGCAATTTCAAACGCGATGGCCTCGCGCTCGGTAACGACGCTTTGGACGGCGCGGGCGCCAACGACGTGGCGGAGGGTAGTTTGTGCTCGTTCGATGAGTGCTTGACGGAGGTCGGTGATACCAAATGCCGCTCGGTAGGGGTTGCAAATTTGGAAATAGATGACGGAGTCACTGTCGATGGGAAAACAGATTAATAGGTGGAGGCACAGAAATAGATCGAAGCTCACATTTCGACGTTCACGTTATCACGAGTGCTATAGAGGGTTAAGTTTAGACCAGTTATGACTTCGGGTGGAGACCACATACATGACCATCTGCCTTCCGATGGGACTGATCTGAATCTTGACGTCGACGATACGAAGAGACTCGGTGCAAACGTTGACCTGGACGAGGCCAGGGTCTACGGACTTGTAGAACTGTCCGAATCGCGAAACAAGGCCAACGGATCCTTGAAATAGAGATAAGTTGCTTGTTGACGAAGATGCAGAGGTTCGGCAGCACAGTCAACCAAGATACTACATAGTATCGTTGACAGAAACCATAGTTCTGCTTGCACATTTTGCCAATGGTGAAGAATTACACACCTTGCTGAACGTTGCGGAAAGGATTGGGGCATGGGCAGCATGGAAATGCGCCCAAGAAACCCACAACGGACCCTAGCCCTTGAAGCAGAGAGCCATAAATACCGTGAGTAACCTCTCCTGTCCCGAGATCTTGTGCGTATGAGGGCTGTAGAAGACCACCACGTTCAGGGGAAGGTCAACAAGTCGGAATTGGCTGTTCAGACATACCTGCATCTCACTACGCTTCAACGGCTGCACGTGGATGAGAGTGTTGCTCGTATCAGGAGCCCTCCTTGGGATGCTGGGCAAGTCCTCTGTAACTTTCACGAAATGTCGTTAAAGGCGTCCATGAGTGTGTTTATGAGAAGGGCTTACCTCCGGCGGCATGGTGATCAACAACATTACCCTCTGAAGGCGAATGTGCACGGGCCTTGGAATCAGTGCCGTTGGGGTAGGACATATTCGAGGGTGGGATGTAATGCGAGGACGAGAATACCAAGGCCTTATAACTCCCCACAGGCAGGTGTAATGACCTTCCCAGTTTGGTATCCAATTACAGGACTTTTCCGCAGTACACAGCCTCCCACGTGCGCCGACGCTTGCCGGTACTCGGCGTTCATTCTTTGATCCGTTCGGAGGGACTGACTCTCGCTCTCCAGCAGTCTCCAACTGAATATATTCGTCTGGGTGCAATGTACAGAGCCTCAATGAGTTGGAATTTACCCTGCTGAGCACTGCAAAAACAGGCGTCTGTGTACTTGTCTCCAGGCGATTTGTGTCAGCCAAGTATGCTCATGAGTCGATACCGTACCCCGATTCTGATGGAAAACATAGCCTCTGGCTAAAGGGTGAAAATTCGATGAGAATTATTCTGCAAGTACAAATGGGTTGCGGGTGAAGCTTGAGCTTGGAGTGTCTAAGATAGTAGCCTCGTCTCTACTTTCTTACCTTTCTGAGTCTTTACCAAAATGTGTCTTGGCCGTGACAGTGCTGGCCGTCAGATCCGACGGGCGGTGCGATGCGCCACACTCAATGTCATGGGTTACATACTAAGTATCAGCAACGTTATCACTCCTCGAAACGGCCTATGCCTACACATAGGACCAAGAACAAAATAAGTATAGCATT
>Ga0247741_1000232_pt1 | contig 35928 bp, 31 predicted proteins | sample UWRJL213509R2_FD_180945 | JGI IMG/M metagenome (GOLD analysis project Ga0247741, IMG submission 180945) | Plant litter microbial communities from Arlington Agricultural Research Station in Wisconsin, United States - UWRJ-L213-509R-2 | ecosystem: Environmental > Terrestrial > Plant litter >... | reverse complement strand
CCTCGGCCGTGGTGCGCAGCCAGGCGAGATGCTCCGGCTGGTCGTAGAGCTCGTTGTCCACCTGGATGCCGATGACCGGGGCGTCCGGCCGGTCGCCGGTGCGGCAGAACTCCGCCGCCTGACCCGCGATCGCCGCGTACCACCCGACGACGAGCCGCTGGTAGTCGGGGTCGTTCGTGCGCAGCTCGATGCCCGAGTGCTGCAGCCAGTCGGGGAACCCGCCGTTGCGGGTCTCGCCGTGGGCCCACGGTCCGATGCGCAGCATCACGGCCATGCCGTGGGTGCGGGCGAGCTCCAGGAACCGCCGGAGGTCGCGGTCGCCGTCCCATCGCAGCTCGCCCCGACGCTCCTCGTGCACGATCCACAGCAGGTAGGTGGCGACAACGGTGACGCCGCCCGCCTTCATTTTCAGCAGCTCCGTCTCCCACCGGTCGGCCGCGTCCCTGCTGAAGTGGTACTCGCCCATCACGGGAAACCAGGGCTCGCCGCCCCTGGTTACGTAGCGGTCGGTGATCGAGATCGCATCGGGGTGCGTCGCGGGCTCGCCCATCCGGGAGGCCGTCGCGATGGCACGCGTCGCCGCCGGTGCGTCGCGAGCGGTCAGGGAGTAGGTCACGGTCGTCCGTCCTGCAGGTCGTGGTCTCGCGCTCATCGTCGCCGGTCTCCTCCACGTCGTCGTAGTCGGCCCGTTCCGGGCCCCTCCCATCCCACAGGGGCCACCGCCCCGACTCCATAGCGGATCCGCCGCTCGACCCTAGACGATCGGACGATTCGGCGATCTGACCATTCGGCGGCCGCCCTACCCCGCGGCCGTGGCGGCGTTGCGGGCGGCGAGCTGGGCGAACGCGTCGCGGAGCTGCGGAGGGCCGACGACGCGGATGTCGGTGTCGAACCGGGTGAACGCGGCGGCGAGGGCGACCCACGACCAGGAGCCCGCTTCGAGGCTGCAGCGCCCTTCGCCGAGGTCCTCGACGATGCCGTCGCCCGCGAAGGGGAGCACGTAGCTCGCCGGTCGGTCGAGCTCGACCTTCCCGGTGCACGGCCAGGCGTTCGTGCGTTCCGAACCCTTGAAACGGGCGGAGACGTATTCGGCCACGTCTCCGCCGGGGATCTCGCGCGGGCTGAACCGCGGGCCCGTCGGGGTGCGCGGCGTGATGCGGTCCGCGCGGAAGATGCGCCAGTCGTCGCGGTCGAGGTCCCACGCGACGAGGTACCAGCGCCTGTGCGAGGTCACCAGGTGGTGGGGCTCCACCCTCCGCGGTGGCCCGGTGTCGACGGCGGGTTCTGGATGCGGGCCGGCGTAGTCGAAGCGGAGCACCTCGGACGCCCGTGCCGCCGCGGACAGCGCGATGAGCACGTCTGCGGATACCGACTCGGGCGGGGCGTCGCCGGGCCGGCTCGGGATCGTGCTGAACTCGAGCGCGTCCAGGCGATGCCGCAGGCGGGACGGCATGACCTGGCGCACGGTGGTGAGGGCGCGCAGGGCCGACTCCTCGATGCCGGCGCCGGTCAGGGTCGCCGCCTGGAGGGAGAGGGCGAGCGCGACCACCTGATCGTCGTCGAACAGCAGCGGGGGCAGCTCGCTGCCCGCATCGAGCCGGTAGCCGCCATCCGCTCCCATCGTCGCCTGGATGCTGTAGCCCATCTCCCGGAGCCGGTCGACATCTCGACGCACCGTCCGGTGGCTGATGCTCAACCGCTCCGCGAGCACCGACCCCGGCCAGTCGCGCCTGGTCTGCAGCAGTGACAGCAGATTCAGCAGTCGCGAGGTCGTCGTGGTCATTCCCCGATCCTACGGCTCAACTAGGACAAGAACCGACCTGGATGCCTGTGAGACTCGAATCCGCCGGGGAGACACCCCGGCGCCGTTCTCACTAGGAGCAGACATGAGCATCACCACCACCCACCTCAACTTCCGTGGCGACGCCCGAGCGGCGCTGGAGTTCTACCAGTCCGTCTTCGGCGGCGAGGTGACCATCGCCACCTACGGCGACTTCGGCATGCCGGCAGACATCCCGGGCGCCGAGAACGTCGTCTTCGGCCAGGTCGAGACCGCCGACGGCTTCCGCGTGATGGCCTACGACATCCCCGGCCAGTCGGGCGGGTCCGGCGCCGCGGCCGGCTCGACGCACCGCGAGAACGGCACCACCGTCACCGACCAGCCGTTCTTCCTCTCGGTGCGCGGCGAGACCCTCGCCGAGGTCGAGGGCTTCTGGGCCGCGCTCTCGGCCGGCGCGTCCGTCGTCGAGCCGCTCGCGGCATCCGCTTGGAGCCCCGGCTTCGGCATGCTCACCGACAGCTTCGGCGTGACCTGGATCCTCGACGTCGCCGCCGCCTACACCGCGCAGTAGCGCCCGCCTCACGCGGCGCGGACTCCTCGAGAGCCCGCGCCGCACCCCGCACAGCCCCGTCGCACACACCAAGGAGTACTCCCCCATGTTCACCGTTCTCGCAGAGATCAACTGGCTCGCTATCATCGCCTCCACCGCCGTCTTCGCCGTCCTCGGCGGCCTCTACTTCACGGCGATCGTCGCGAAACCCTACGCGCGGGCGCTCGGCAACGAGGGCCGGGACCTTCCCAGGCCCGGCGCGATCCTCATCGTCGGCCCGCTCCTCTCCAGCCAGCTGGTCGTCGTCAGCAGTGCCGTGCTGCTGCGCGCGCTGGAGGCCGACTCCCTCGGCGACGGCGTCGGGTTCGGGCTCATCGTCGGCGTCGGCTTCCTGTCCGCCCAGACCCTGACCATCGCGATCAACCCGAACTTCCCCCGCCCCCTCCTGTACACGCTCATCAACGCGCCGTACTTCGTGGTCTGCGCCGTCGCTGCCAGCGTCATCCTCACCCTCTGGCGCTGACCCCGAGCACGCGAGCCGTCGGCCGGACCGCACCCGATCCCTACCACAGGACGCTGTTCATCGCGTCTCGGCGAGGGGTCGCTCGGCGACGCGGCCTCGGATGAAGAACACCAGCACGAGTCCGACGGCGATCACCGCGATGTTGCCGAGGTTGGCGATGGTCGTGAGTGCGGTGTCCGAGGGGTGGGCGGTGAGGAGGAAGATGCTCGGGTCGGTCGTTGCGTGCAGCAGCACCGGCCAGAGGAGGTTGCCGGTGACGCGCAGTGCCAGGTACATCAGGATGCCGAAGGCGAAGGTGTACCCGATCTGGAACAGCGTGGGAAGCAGCGCCTGCCCGGTGAACAGGTTGACGGAGTGCAGCAGGGCGAAGAGCCCGGCCGAGACGAGGGCCACCGCGATCTCGCGGTGGCCCGCCTTGCGCATGATGTCCACAACGAGGCCGGGGGTGAGCACCTCCTCCGCGAAGCCGATCAGCAGCCCGATCACGATCCACAGGGCCACGACGGTGGCGCCCGCATCCGCGTAGTCGATCGCCGCGAATCGCAGGACGTTGAACAGCAGCACCGTGACCACGGCGATCCACATCCACCTGCCGCCGCGAATGGGCTGCGGGCCGAACAGGTCCTTCAGCCAGCCTACGGATGCCGCGAAGACCACCAGAATCACGCCGCCGATGGCGATCGGAACGAGGAATCCGAGCAGCAGGTACTTCGGGCTTCCCGCCTCGCCGATGTCGCCGGCCACCACCCCGACCAGGAGACCCGCACCCTCGTACAGGGCGAGGTACACGACGGCGAGCACGACCGCCTTCCACCATGCCCCGCGTTCCCAGAACCGCTTCCACGGTGATTCGGAGGTGTAGTCGGTCATCGTGCCCCCAGCGTCAGGCGACACGAGGATGAGTCGCGTCGCCAGAGTACTGAACCCCTCGGGCGCGTGACAACGGTTTTCTCGCAGCGCGCGAGTCAGCGCGACGACGGCGCGAGCTCGGAACGGTGCTTGACCCTGACGCTGCGTCAGGCCGCCACGCTGGATCACACCTTCACGAACCGAACGGAGACGCCCTGACCAGCACGACTTCGACCTGGACCGGCCTGGTGCCGGTCGACGACACCACCCTCGCCGTCGCCGATTCGGGCGGCTCCGGCACGCCGGTGGTCCACCTCAACGGCCAGTTCGCCACGCAGCGCTACTGGCGACGGGTCACCACCGAACTCGGCTCAGACTGGCGGCACGTCACCTACGACGAGCGGGCCAGAGGGCGCACGTCGGGACGCTCGGCGGACTATTCGTTCGAGGCCGCCGTCCGCGACGTCGCCGCGGTGCTCGACGCCCGCGGCATCGACAGAGCGCTGGTGGTCGGGTGGTCGTACGGCGCCTTCGTCGCCGCGCACTGGGCGAGCCGCAGTCCGCACCGCACGATCGGCGCGGTACTGGTCGACGGGGCGCAGCCGAACGACTGGCTCACGGACGACATGGAGCAGGGCATCCGCACGGCCTTCCGCCGACTGCGGTGGCTGACGGTCCCCCTGCGCGTGACGGGACTCACCCCGCGAATGAGCGCTCGGGAGATGGCCGAGAGCAATATCGAAGTCGGCAGGCTTGCGCGGGAACGGGAGCTCGGTCCGGTGATGGACAGGATCACCGTCCCGACCCGGTACGTGCTCGCATCCGGGACGTCCTTCGGCAGCAGGGGTGACGGGCAGGAGCGGATCCGCGCGAGTGTGCCAGCTGTCGCCGAGCGCAACCCGCACATCACGATCCACGCCAAGGTCGCGAGCACCCACGGCGCGATCCTGAGAAGGGACTACCCCGTGATCGCCGAGGCGGTGCGCGGCGTCGCCGGGTGAGGCATTCTGGGGCCATGCTCACGATCGGCCAGCTGGCGACCTACGCCGGGGTGACAGTGCGGACAGTCCGGCACTACCACCACATCGGCCTGCTCGCCGAGCCCGAACGCGACCGCTCCGGGTACCGCAGCTACACCGCAGCCGCCGTCGTGCGGCTGATCCGGATCCGCGTGCTGGCGGACGCGGGCGTGCCCCTCGCTCGAGTGCAGTAGCTCCTCGTCGCCGGTCCCGACGAGTTCGCCCGCGCGGTCGACGAGATCGACCGGGCCCTGGGCACCGACATCCAGCGCCTCCAGGACAACCGCAGCCGGATCGCCAGGCTCGCCGCCGGCGATCATCTGGCGCTTCCACAATCCGCCGTGGACTACCTGCAGCGGTTGCGCGGGCTCGGCGTCGGAGAGGCGTACATCGAACTCGAGCGGGACGCCTGGATCATCCTCGCCGCGCAGGCTCCGTGCAGCATCGACTCCGTCATCGCCGAGAAGAATCGCCATCTCGACCAGAACCTCGATATGACCCGGCTCTATCGCCTCCTCGCCTCCACACCGGACTGGTCGGCAGACGATCCGCGAATCGTCGAACTCGCCGATCTGGTCGAGCAGCTCCGCATCCGCGCGGTACGGAGCGGTGAACTGCAGATCGGCGGCGACGACCAGGAGGACCCGGTGCTGGCACTGCTGGACGCGGCGATGACCGAGTCCGCCCCGGTCGCTCGACGGCTGCTGGCGGTCCTCGAGGAACGCGGGTGGCGGGGCTGGACACGGCTCGAGAAGGCTCCGGAGGAAAGAATCCGGGGCGATGCCTGAGGTCGAGCAGATTCCAGCGGCAACGGCTGCCGGAACGAGCGAATAACTTTTCCGAGTCTTTCTCGCAACAACGCCGATCTCGCCTAGACTCCTCCGCATGGGCAATACCGCGCAGGCGTACCTCACGGGATTCGGCAGCTACCTCCCGGGGGATCCTGTCGACAACGACGGCATCGTCGCGCGACTCGGCGGCGACGACCGGGTCACCGAACGGATCCGTCGCCAGGTGCTTGCATCGAACGGCATCCGGAGTCGGCACTACGCCCTCGACGAGAACGGCGAGCCCACCGAGCTCAACGAGCAGCTGGCCGTCAAGGCGCTGACCGCGGCACTCGAGGATCGCGGCATCGACGCCGCCGACCTGCGGATGCTCGCCTGCGCGACGACGATGGGCGATGTCCTCGTGCCGGGATTCGCCTCGATGGTGCACGGTCGGCTCGGCGGCGGGCCGATGCAGTTGCTGACCGCGTCGGGCGTGTGCGCGTCCAGCCTCGCCGCCCTGGACGCCGCGGTGAGCAAGATCAAGCTGGGCGACCACCCGCGCGCCGCGGTGGTGGCCTCCGAGCTGCCGAGCCGAAGCCTGCGGCAGCGCCGGTACGACGGTATCCGTGCCGGAATGGACGCGCACTTCCTCCGCTGGATGCTGTCCGACGGAGCCGCGGCGGTGATCGTCGAGTTCCAGCCGCATCCGACCAAGCTGTCGCTGCGGGTCGACTGGGTTCGGCACGTCTCGCTCGCGCACGAGAATCCGGTGTGCATGCGCGCGGGCATGGCCGGCGACGAGACAAGCGTCGGCGGCACCTGGCAGGACGGCAGCATCGCCGACGCTGACGCCGCCGGCATGTTCCTGCTGCGGCAGGACGTCGGCATGCTCGACGACCTCGCCGAGGCGGGTATCCGGCAGTTCGAGGAGCTCGTCGACATCGGGCTGATCGACGTCGGCCGTCTCGACCACGTGATCTGCCACTACAGCACCAATGTGTTCCGCGACGTCGCCTTCGATGCGCTCAAGCGGCGCATCCCGACGCTGGACACCGACCGGTGGTTCTCGAATCTGGAGACCCGCGGGAACACCGGGTCGGCGAGCATCTTCGTCGCGCTCGAGGAGGCCTTCCATGCCGGGCGGTTCGAGCCGGGCGAGACCGTGCTCCTCGCTGTCCCCGAGTCCGGACGCTTCTCCTTCGCCTTCGCCCACCTGACCGTCGTCGCCCCGCCAGATCCTCAAGGAGCCCAGCCATGACATCCGCTACCACCGGCACCCAGACCGAGCCCTTGTTCGACCGCCTCGAGAAGGTGTGGGACGAGCTCGAGCAACGCCTCGCCGAGGTGCCCGCACTGAAGAGGCTGGCCGACGGCGACGTGACCGTCGACGACTACCGCCGACTGCTGTTCAACCTCCGCCAGCAGGTCGTCGACGGCTCGGCGTGGATCTCCCGAGCGGCGTCGAGCTTCGACGTCGACCACTTCGAGCTCCGGTCTGCGGCCATCAAGCACGCCGACGAGGAGCACCGCGACTACCTGATGCTCGAGCGCGACTACGTGTCGATCGGCGGCAGCCTCGCCGAGCTGCGCGCCGGCCGCAAGAACATCGGCTCGGAGGCGCTCTCCGCGTACCTCTTCCAGTACGCCGACCGGCCGAACCCGGCCGGCCTGCTGGGTGCGATGTTCATCATCGAGGGGCTCGGCGCGAAGCGTGCCGCCGGATGGGCGACGCGGTTCCAGGAGGTGCTGGGCCTCGCCGACAACCAGGTGCACTTCATGCGCTATCACGAGCAGGCGGACGCCCAGCACACCGGCGACATGGAGGCGATCCTGACCTCGGGGCTTATCGACGACGCGGCGGCCGACGAGATCGTCCGCTGCGCCCAGGTGGTGGCCAGACTCTACGCGTTGCAGCTCGAAGAACTGGATCGCTGAGGTGGCGGAGTTCGTCCGTTCCGACCCGAGCATGTGGGAGGCGGTCTACGCCGACCCGTCGGTGCCGATCGATCGCTCGCTGATGCAGCAGATCATCCGGGACCAGCGACGCGTCTCCCGGCGCTGGCTCTACCCCGTGGCCCGCGTGTTCTCGCGTGTGGTCGTTGCGATCGTCTCGGCGCTCAAGCGCTTCCTTCCGTTCCGATGGATGCCCCTGGCGATGATGGACTACCTCTGCGTGTGGTTCCTGCGGCGGTGCGTCTCCGTCGACGCGGTCGAGCTGCTGATCCGCCACTTCGTGATCGAGACGAACCTCGTGAACTTCATCATCCGCAACACGGCGGTCGATTTCGAGCCGGTCACGCTGCGGCCGGAGAAGCTCAGCCAGCTCGGCGAGCAGGCCGTGGTCGAGCACGACATCAACGTCTACGACGTGCTCATCGCGCTCGACGGCGTGACACTGACACCGCCGCCGTCACTCGACTTCAGCCAGCTCGACATCCCGCCGCTCGACGCCGAGCCGGGGCGCCGGCGCCCGATCGGCCTCGACATCCAGACCGCGCTGTGCTTTATGAACATCCCGTTCTCGATAGCGCTCACGCTCGAGGAGTACCGCCGTGCCGTGCACTCGATGAGGTTCGACGACTCGTTCCTCGAGATACTGGCCGTCATCTGCGACGACGACACCTTTCGCCATTGGAAGGTCGGCGGCCTGAGCATCTGGATGGACTCCAACGTCGACGTGCCCCGCATGGTCTACAAGCACGCGCTGCTCTGCGAGTACGCGCACGCACGCCTGGTGAAGCTGGCCGGCGGGGCGTACCCGCGGGAGACGGCCGCCGAGTTCGACTGAGTCGGGCGTCGAGCGCCAGCGGTCAGCGAGGCCCGTCCGGCGCACCTTCGACGACGATCGTGCGGATGCCTCCGATGCGGCCGTCACGGATCGTCAGGATGTCGATGCCCCTCACGACCGGCGCGCCGACGGGTCCGAAGGCCCAGCCGAGCGCGGCGGTGTCTCCGCCGTCGTAGTGGATGCTGTCGTCGACGAACTGGAATTCCGCGGGCGCGGTCTCGAGCAGCCCGCCGGCTTTGCGGTCGATCGCGTCGCGCCCCGTCGTCGTCCCCTCGGGGTCGGTGAAAACGATGTCGTCGTGGTAGATCCGGTCGATCACCGCGCGGCGCGCTTCGGGGTCGCGGTTGTTGAAGACGTCGTGAAGGTTGGCGTCGAGCAGTTCGCGGGGTGTGGGCACCGAGTTCTCCTTTGCGTCTGAGAGGGGCCCGCGACGTGCGCTCCGGTCCCTCTGCGATCATCCACGAGCGGCCGCCCGAGCCGGGCAACCGTGAGATGAGTATCCCGCATTCGTCATCCCCGGTCCCGGTTGCAAGTCGGCAATCGCCTTCGTCCGCTGCCGCGAGCCGACCTGGGCGCCGCTACACCAGCCCGAGCTGCGTGAGAATGCCCAGCTCGTCGGTGGCGCCCCAGCGCTCGGCGAGCTTGCCGTGCTCGAAACGGCCCACCTGGATGCCCCGCACGGCGAAGGTCTTGCCCGTGGGCGCGTGGCCGTTGAAGTCGCCGCTGTGGGTGCCGGTGATATCGAGCACGATCGTGACGTGCTCGTCGTCGGCGGAGACGACAGCCGGTTCGATGGCGAGGTCGGGGAACGCCGTGAGGAACGTGCGCCAGAAGGTCTTGATGCCGTCGAGTCCCGCAGGCTGGTTCGGCGCCGGGTCGTGGTCGACGACGTCGGAGGCGAACACCTCGTCGAGCGAGTCGATGGCGCCCGCGTTGATGAAGCCGCCCATGCGCTCCTGTGCCTCGAGGTTTGTCTCTGTCGTGCTGGCCATTGTTTTCTCCTCGGGTCTCGCGCTCGAATGAGCGTCCCTCCGGTCTATGGGACGAGGATGGGCGTCACCTGAATGCCGGAAGGGTGGGTACGATGCCCGGCGGACGACCGTGTCCGGCACCCGCACTTTCGACGAACAGCACTCGCAGGGCGCCGGTGGACGGGTGCGGTCTGAAAGCCGATCCTCCGCAATCGGTAGGGCGGACGGGACTTGAACCCGTGACCGACGGATTTGATTGGAGCGGTCGCTGACTACGCGAATGCCTCGATCAATCTAGAATGACCTCGTCCTGATCGGGAGTTTACTTGCTTTGCCTGTTCTCATTTTATCGAGATGGCTCGACTGGTCTAGGCCGGTCTCGAGTCAATAAACGGTGAATAAACGTGCGCGCATCAAGTCATAAGGCCTAACTTGGGCGCTACGGTCGCAGCGAACTATTTGAATGACGCGAGCGCTTCGATAGCCGACTTAAGTGTCGCTGGCAGATCGTCCGCGCCAGCGTCGACAATGGCGTTCCTATATGCATACAAGTCCTTCTTCGAACGAGCACCGACGTCGCCGCCTCCATTCGCGTGCAGCGCGAGGGCGAAGCTCGGCCACGATTCAAGCTCCCCTTCAAGGTCATCGATCCATATGACGTAATTGCTCGTGATTGCCGTCGGAGCCCCGAAAGTGACGGGAAGGCTACCTTGGATCGCCGTCGCAGTTGGCAACCATCCGAGCACCGCCTGTGTCGACAAACGATGACTTTCGTGCGCAGTCGTTTGTTTCGCGAGATCGGACGGGTGTCGGCGCTGAGCGCCCAAGAAGTCACCATCAATGAAAACGAAAACGGGAATGCCGAGCGCGGTGAGAATTTCGTAAGGAATCCGAATGGCCTCTTTGCTCGACACCTCGATCACCGATATGCCCCTCGCGTCCAAATCCAGAGACAGCTTCGACGCTAGTGCCTCGATAACGGCTCGGTCAGTGTCTCCCTCGACCAGTGCGACAGCGTCTGCGAAGAACCCTTCGGAGAATTCCGTGGGGACTCTCTTGTCTACGATCTTTGCAATTTTCTCTGCCGCAATACCGGTAGCTGCGTCAATCAAGCCAGGGCTGGTCTTGGACACTTTCGTTTCGCCAGCGTCAAGCGTAAAGCGGCGAAGTGAGGAGAACTGTTCAGGTCGAACGAAATAGGGGCTGTGAGTCGCAACAATCACTTGTGCGCCGGGTAGTGAGCTCAACTCTGTCAGCGTCCGAGCGAACGCACGAGCACGGATGGGGTGCTGATATATCTCGGGTTCCTCGATGCAGATAATCAAGCTTGGAAGGCGCGCCAGTTCGGATTCAAGACGTTCGCTGGCCTGATCTTCACCCTCGCCCTCCTCACGCACATGCACATCTCGAGCCAACTCGGCATCCGGAGCAAGAGCCTGGAACATCGAGATCATGACGGCGCGCTGGATGCCATGGCCTTGCCTGCTTACGTCATTTGTCACGCCATCAATAGTTACGTCCGTTGTGACACTCGCCTCTGACTTCGGTGACCACTCTGGAATCGTGGTTGTCAGTGCGATACTCGCGTTCGGCACGAGAGCTGCGAGCCGCGTGTTGATCCGGCTGGTTTGGAGCCCAGTAGACGCCTCAACACTGTTCTTGACCTTCGTTTTGAGCTGAGCGATAGTGGCCTCGTTTTCGACGAACCACTCAGCTTGAGCCCGAGCTCCTGCATCGGACATGACTGCGCCGATTAGTTCGTTCAGAGCCGATCCTTTGCCCGATTCCCCGACCTGACTCGAGATATTCGTCGCAGCAGGTACCAGTACGAGCCGCACGCACTCGCGAATCACGTTCGGCCCGTTAATGCCGAACATATGGTTGGCGTCGTCGTTCGCAACGTCCACGAGCTGCGCCGAGTGACTCGGCTCCGCTTCCCACTCCGAAAGCGCCTCGTGCACAGAGTCGCGGGATGGAGCGGCTCCGAGGTCTGGAAGTTCCGTAAAAGTGTCTCGCAGCAATTTGTATGCGGGGCGGAAGTCGCCGACCTTCGTGAACGATCGGATCTCTGCGAACCCCGGGCCCTGCGTCGCGTTACCCACGACCTTGTCCTTCTGCCCTAGCGACCAAGTCCTTCGGAAGGTCGCCTGAGGGCCCCGCCCGTATTGCTTCAATCGCTCGCGATCGTGGTCAGTTAGACCCGAGAATGTGACGGTAACTTCCACAACGCAGTCCTCGTCCGCAGTGACTCCTTCTTCGTACCCGCAGACGTCGGACGGCTCAAGCGTTCGTCCATTGAAGAACCAATCCAGTGCGTAGAGGATTGAAGACTTGCCAGCCCCATTCGCTCCCACGAGCGCGGAATAGTTGTCCACCTCGAAGGAGACGTCTTTAAGGCTGCGATAGTTCTTAACTGCAATGTGGCTTATCTTCACGCTGAGTCCCCCGTCAATTTATGTGAGTATGACACAGCTAAATGGACCATCTAGGTCCGCCTCGCAAATGGATCGCCACGTCTTCCAGTCCGTCGCTGCCGAGTTACTTGCAGCAGACAAACAACTACGCCGAAGGGACTTTCAACAGGGCCCGCTCGAGTACCGAGAAGCGTCTCGATTGAGCAATTCGGTAATGCCCCGCTAGCGTGCTGTTACAGCGAATCTCGAGTGCACATTCAGCGCTCCGTCAACGCAGGCACTTCGACGCGGTTCTCGAGTACATATCCTCGCTTCGATCCCGTCCGCGTTTCAGCGTCAGTGCCGCCGACTATCCATCAGAATAAAGAGCTGGTTCGCCCGCTAAAAGTCACAAGATCGCCGTGGCCTATCCCGGCCCTCGGGAGGCATGCTGAGCAGCGGCATAACCGCCGACGAGCCCGGGACCAATGGTGCCGCCCGCGCCTGGGTATCGGTTGCCAAAGAGATTTGCCGCCGTATTGCCGACAGCGTAGAGCCCTTGAATCGGCGAGCCTTGGACGTTGAGCACCCGCGCGTGTTCGTCAGTGGTCAATCCCCCACACGTTCCCAGATCGCTGAGCACCACCTTCACGGCGTAAAGCTGCCCCGAGTTCAAGGGCCGCAAGTTCGGGTTGGGCGTGATCGTGGGGTCGCCGTAGTAACGGTCGTAGGCGCTGCGTCCGCGGCCGAAGTCATCGTCGATGCCGACGCTTGCCGCCTCGTTGAAACGCACCGCCGTTTCCTTGAGCACCGCACCGTCCATGCCCATTTTTTGGGCAAGCTCAATCCACGAGGTCGCTCGGACCGCGAGACCTTCTGCGTACCAGGACTTGGGGAGGGGCATCCGGGGGAACACGCTGCCGCCAAGGAGGTAGCCGTTGCGGTATTCCTGATCGAAGATCATCCACATGGTGCCAACGGGGTCGCCGTCGCGTTCGCGTTCGAGCACCCGTTGGCCGAAGGACATGTAGTCGGTGGCCTCGTTGACGAAACGGCGTCCGTGACCCTCGACCATGAATGACCCGGGCAGGGAGCGCTCGGCGAGCATCACGGTCGGCGATCCTCCGGGCAGGGGCGCGAACGCGGGGAACCACCAAGACTGGTCGAGAAGTGCTGTTCCGCCCCCGGCCGCCATTCCGGCCTTGATCGCGTCGCCGGTGTTGCCGCTGCTGCCGAGGCTCCAGCCTTCCAAGGCTTCCGACTGGTAGCGGCGTCGCCATTCGAGGTCGTGATCGAATCCGCCTGCGGCAAGAACTACGCCTCTCGCCGCGACAATTGTCTGTTCGACTCCCTCGCGACGGACACGTACCCCGGTCACGTTTCCGTCATCGGTGATCAGTGAGATGAGTTCAGTGTTCAGCCAGATGGGGATCTGAGCTCGCAGCGCGCCGTCGTAGAGGCCGGCGGCGAGGGCCTGGCCTCCGGCGACGTAACGTCGCCCGAGGATGAGCCCGCCTATTCCCTGGATGGCACGCCAACCAGCGACAGCCAGACCACGAGCCGGCACCTTCGCCATGAGGTTCAACCATTTGTAGTCCCCTCCTGTGACGGCCATCGGGATCGGGGCAGCCATTACCGAGGGGCGGAGGCGCTCGCGGTTCGCTCCGAGTACGGACGAGTTGAATGGCCTGCATTCGCAGCTGCGTCCGACGGCAGACCCTCCCGGTACCTCCGGGTGGTAGTCGGAGTAGCCTTTGGCCCACGTGAATCTCATCCGCGTCATGCGCTCGAGCATCCGCACTGCGTCCGCGCCGTGCTCCACGTAACTGTGCAGCTTCGCGGTCGTGCTGGTGCCTGCGACGAGGCTGTCGAGGTAGCGCTCGGCGCGCTCGGGCGAGTCGCCGGCACCGCGCGCTTCTAGGATGGGGTTCGCCGGTATCCAGAAGGCCCCGCCGGAGCGAGCTGTCGACCCTCCGACGAGGTCGGTCTTCTCGATCACGAGGACGGTCAGTCCGAGTTCGTGTGCTGCGAGGGCGGCGGCCAGTCCGGTGCCCGAACCGATGACGACGATGTCGGCCGTTTGGGGTTGTGTGGCCTGAGGCATTAGCGGACGACCGCCGGGCTCTGGGCCGACACGACAGGCGGTCCGTCGATCTGGGCGAGGAACGGATTGTGTTCGGCTTGAGCGGTGTATGAGGCGGAATCGCGCACGCATTCGGGGCACCAGTGTCCCGCGGTCAGGACCAGACGCGGGCTCGCGGCGAAGATGTGCCCGAATGCGCAGCGCCAGATGAGGGGGGTGCCGATGTCGCCGGTGGAGACGTCGGTGCTGAGGAGTTCGCCGCCTCTGTATGCTCCTGCTTCTGCGTAGTCGGCTGCGTTCCAGCTCGATGATGGCTTGGATTCGTCGTAGCCGTGATTGAGGAAACTCGGCGTGCGGGACGGCTCGGGGGGCACGAAGCTGGACCAGTCGCCAATTGCTTTCCACGCCTCATGGGAGCCGTAGTGGGCTGCGATCTCATCGCGGGCGTTGTGGCGGATTGCATGCATAGTGCCGCGAGGTTTGTTGGCGAGCGGTTTCATGACGAGGTGCTTCACGATCCAGGCGGGGACCTTTCCGGCACTGCGCACCGAGGCGGGCAGAACGTCCATCGCCCGGCCCAGCGCGACATCGAACGTGTCGTTGCGGAACGGGACGACGCTTTCAAGATCGTCGCTGTCTGTGTACCACTGCCCGTGGAAGTTGCCCAAGGCGAACCAGTTGCGGTCGTACCACCGCCGGATGTCTGAAACGCCGGTCGCGGCGCCGATCGCGAGCTGGAGTTGCCAGTTCGTCAGCCTCCAGCCCTCTCCCCCGCCGATGTTGTAGATCCGGTGCCAGAACTCGTCTGGTGAGCCCTCGGCAATACTCGCGAGCAGACGGGCGGAGTCCTCTACGGAGGCCCACTCGAAGACACCGGCGAACGGCGAGTGCGTCATGATCGGGTCACGGATCTCCAGCATCCCCGGGTGGAAGATACCGGTCTGTCGAAGCCATGCCCACCTCGGCAGACCCGATTCGATGAGAAGTTTCTCGGCGATGACCTTCGTCTGTCCGTACTCGTCGAACTGGGAGACGCGGATCGGATCGCCGACCCGGCCCCAATGGTGAGGAGCCTGCCGGTCGCCGGTTTCCGCGATCGACCCTATTCCGACAACCTCGACAGCTGACGGGTCGGGAAGTGCTTTGACGGCGCGGATGATGTTCTGCATCGAGCCGACGTTCACCAGGCGCGCTAGTCCCGGGTGAAGATCGGCTAGAGGGGAGACCACTGCCCCCACGTGCAGGATCACATCGACCCCCGCGACGGCACGTTGAACATCGGCGAAGCTCGTGAGGTCGCCCCAGGCGATCGTGAGGTTCGTCATGTCGGAGAACTCTGTAAGAACACCGCGGTCGCTATTCGTGGGCATCGCGAACGCGACGACGTCGACAGCGTCTCTGTCTCGCAGCTCTCGGAGCGTGGCGCGTCCCCAGTTGCCGGTCGCTCCCGTGAGCAGAACTCGGCGTCTTTGCCCGTTCGACATGTTTCTCCCTTATTGCATCGTTGAACGACTAGAACTACTAGCGCGCGCAAGTTCACGCTATCGGACGGCCGTGCATTTGGGCGCTTTTCGCTTCGAATACCGCCGATGCAGTAGCCGGGCACCTGCGCTGGGAGGACTCGCCGGACCCGATGGACGCCGGATGGTTGATTGTGTCGGCGTATGCCGTCAGTCGGTTATCGGAAGGACTTCCTAGTTATGGCTGCTCTGTTGGCTCGTTTGGGCCGCTTCTCAGGAAGGAACCGGTGGGCAGTGCTGATCGCCTGGCTCGTCATCCTTGTCAGTGTCGGCACGATCGCCGTGACCAGTTCGAAGTTCGCCAGCGGCGGGTTCGACGTGCCCGGAACCGATTCGAGCCGTGCAATGTCGACCTTGGAGGACAAGTTCGGCGCACAGGACACCCCTGCGTCTTTGCAACTCGTCGCGCAGTCCGCGAACGGTTCCATCACGGACGAGACGCCCGCGCTGCAAGAAGCGATCCAGACAGCGTCAGGACTCGCTCATGTCGCCTCGGTGTCTGACCCGTTCGATCCTGTCCGCCCCTACGTCTCGGAAGACGGCACCACAGCGGTGGTGGAAATCGTATTCGACGACCTCACCGATGAGCAGGCCGAGGAGGCAGTCGAGAACGTCGACGGCGTCGCCGACCAACTGCGCGACGACGGCTTGATCGCCGAGATCGGCGGATCGCTCAACAGCGGCGTGCCTGAAATTCTCGGCCCGAGTGAATTGGTCGGCGCTGCCGTCGCATTCCTCGTCCTCGTTTTGACCTTCGGCTCCTTGATCGCTGCGGGTGCGAACATGCTGCTGGCGCTCCTCGGCGTCGGAGTGGGTGTCCTCGGCATCCTCGCCGCATCCACACTCTCCCCGATCGGCTCCGTCACCCCTATCCTCGCGGTCATGCTGGGGCTGGCTGTAGGCATCGACTACGGCCTGTTCATCCTGTCGAGATTCCGGGCGGAGCTCCTGGCCGGCCGATCGGTGCCGGACGCCGTCGGCCGGGCCGTAGGCACCGCAGGATCGTCGGTGGTGTTCGCCGGCGCGACTGTCATCATCGCCCTGGTCGGTCTCACGGTGGTCGGCATTCCCTTCATCGGCGAGATGGGGCTCGCGGCCGCGCTGTCGGTTGCGGTGGCTGTTCTGATGTCGTTGACGCTGATGCCTGCACTGATGACTTGGATGGGTCGCCGCGCACTGTCCAAGTCGCAGCGCACCAACCGCTCTGCTGGTGACGAATCGGCCCCGAAATGGGCGACCGGTTGGGGCCGTGTGGTGACCCGGCGTCCGTGGATCGTCGCCATCGCGACGGCAGCGGTTCTCGCTGTGGCGGCGACCCCGGTGCTCACCATGCAGACCTCCCTCTCGATTCCGGGAGGGGAGAATCCCGAGTCATCGCAGCGCGCAGCCTATGAACTGGTCGCCGATAAGTTCGGCGCCGGCGCTCAGGACCCCTTGGTGGTCCTCGTCCGCACCGATCAGCCCATCGACACTGTCGCTGCAACCGCGCAGGAATCCATCGAAGGCCTGCCGGATGTGCACCTTGTCGTTCCTGCTGGCGTATCCGAGGACGGGACTACGGCGCTACTGACTGTGTTCGCCGATTCTGGGCCGCTGGACGATCGCACGACTCAACTGGTACGCGACATCCGTTCTGTGGATGTCGAGGACGCCACCCTCGCCGTGACGGGCGGCACCGCCATCGGGTTGGACTCCGACGAGCAGTTGCGGACGGCTCTGATCCTGTACGTCGCCCTCATCGTCGGGTTGTCCCTGATACTGCTCATCGTCCTGTTCCGGTCGATACTGGTGCCGGTAGTCGCCACGGTTGGATTCCTCCTCTCGTTGGGCGCGGGCCTCGGCGCGACCGTCGCGATCTTCCAGTGGGGCTGGTTGGGCCCTCTCGTGCAGGCTCCCCAGGGCAACCCGCTGCTGAGTCTTCTGCCGATCGTGGTGACGGGCATTTTGTTCGGGCTTGCCATGGACTACCAGGTGTTCCTGGTCTCCCGCATCCATGAGGCCTACCGTCATGGGCTGAGCCCGAAGGATGCGATCCGCGCAGGGTTCGAACGCTCGGCTCCCGTGGTGGTCGCTGCGGCCGCGATCATGACCGCTGTGTTTGCAGGCTTTGCGCTCAGCCCCTCCTCTCTGGTCGGGTCGATCGCTCTCGCGCTCGCAGTCGGGGTGATCGCGGACGCGTTCTTCGTGCGGATGATCTTCGTCCCCGCCGTGCTTGCTCTCCTCGGGCGCAGCGCCTGGTGGATACCCCGCTGGCTGGACCGAATCCTCCCTGACCTCGACGTCGAGGGCGCAGCCCTCGACCGGACTCCCGAGCCCGAGGTCGTTAACAAGATGACACCGGTCCGATGAGCGTGCCGGCCCCGCTCGGCCACAATAGGAGAATGCAAATTGGGCGGGCGGGGCTGGGCACACGGTGGGAGGCGGCATTCGACATCGCCTCCGTCGTGACGGTAGTGATCGTCGTTGCCAGCAACCTGGGTGGGATCCGTCCCGGAAACGGGGCCGTTTGGTTGCCGTTGTCGCTGCTGGCGGCGGGCGGTGGACTATTAGTGCTGCGTCGGCGGTTGCCTCTGGTCGCAGCCTTAGGCTCGATCGCGTTGAGCGCACTGGGGCTGCTCGTTCCGGAAAACGCTGTGGCCGTGTGGGTTCTCGCCGAGGTGTGCCTGTTTAGCCTGCCACTGCGCGGCACACGGGCGACAGCGATCATCGTGGGATCAGCCCATGCCGTAATTTTGTATGTTGGTGCGATTTTCGTTTTCGAAGTCTCGCCCTGGGATCCCCTGGCTTTGATACTCCCGGTCTGGACCGGCGCTGTAGTCGCATTCGGCAGTGCTTTGAGGACGCAGGGAGACTACGTAGGAGCTCTCGAGGAGCACGCGCTGACATCGGCTGCCGCGCGGGAAAGCGAGGTGCTCCGCCACGTGAATGCGGAACGTTTGCGGATCGCCCGCGATCTGCACGATTCCGTCGCGAATTCGATCGCGGTCATCAATCTGGAATCGAGCACTGCCAGACGCCATGTCACCGACGATCCCTCGCGATCCCTCGTTGCACTCGGGGTGATCAGAACCGTGACGCAGTCGACGCTGCTCGAGCTGTCGGACATCCTCGCCGTGTTGCGTGACGACCAGGACGAGACCGACCGCACCGTCGCTACCTCGACCAACATCCCCCATCTCGTAGACCTGCTGGGCGGTTCAGGGTTCCCGGTTCACCTCGACCTCGACGCGCTCCACGGCATCGTCGTCGATCCAGGAACGGATGCTGCGCTGTACCGTGTGGCTCAGGAATCCCTCACCAACGCCAACCGTCATGGTTCAGGCCCGGTCAGTATGGTGGCCGACTTCCGGGAGGACGAAGTGGTGCTCACGGTCACGAACCGCTTCGAAGCGGACACCGCCTTACGGTCTGAGCCCGGGTTCGGATTGATCGGGATGCGGGAACGGGTCGAGTTCGCCGGCGGCACCCTCACTGCTGGAGGTCACGGTCACAGTTTCGTCGTATGCGCGCGCCTTCCAGCGCGCGCCTTGGACGCGGGAGCCGCATCGTGACCAGGGTGGTGCTCGTCGACGACCAGGCGATGATCCGCGCCGGACTTCGCGGGATCCTCGAAGACGCCGGCATCACAGTGGTCGCCGAGGCATCCGACGGCGGTCAGGGAGTCGACGCGATCCGGCGCAACCACCCGGACGTGGTCCTGATGGATCTGCGGATGCCGTTGGTCGACGGTGTCGAAGCAGTCCGCCGTGTGCGAGCCGACGAAAGCCTGACAGCAGTGCGCGTCCTCGTCCTCACCACGTTCGACAGCGACCGCGACGTCGTCGCCGCCCTCAGCGCCGGCGCCGACGGCTTCCTCAGCAAGACGGCCGACCCGGAGGACCTTGTCGCCGCAATCACCGCGGTTGCCATGGGAGAACCGTCACTTTCTCCTCGAGCCACTCGAGCGGTCCTGCGCCACCTCGAATCGCGAGAAGAACCAGCGCCCGACCCCGACCTCGTGCGCCGTCTCGACACGCTCACCACAAGAGAGCGCGACATTGTCCGCGCCGCCGCCGCCGGACACGACAATGCGCGCATCGCCCGGGATCTGTTCATTTCTCCTCTGACGGTCAAGACACATCTCAACCGGGCGATGATGAAGCTCGGCGCCCGCGACCGCGGTCAACTCGTCGCCATCGCCTACCGCACCGGCCTCGTCCGACTCTGACAAGCGCGCCACTAGAGCGGGCGCGAGACCACAGGACCGCGGCCAGCGTCCCCGTCACCACCAATCACGTTGGTGCCTCGACTACAGGTCCAGCCAGGCAAGGACGGTTGCAATGCCCTCGTCGAACTGCGCCGAACCAGGCCGGTCGAAGAATCCATGGCGAGTCCCGTGAATGACTCGGTAAGTGACATCCACCTTCGCGGTCTTCAGTTCGGCATGAAACTTTTCGCCAGAGCTTCGTAATGAGTCCCTGTCTGCGTCAAGGAGTAGCGTGCGCGGGAAGTCAAGCAGGTTTCCGCCGCCGGGAAAGGCCTGCGGGTCGTCGAGGGCGGCGCCGGCGCCGGCGTAGTTGAGATTCATCTTGTCGACGGTGGAGGGCCGGAATTGGGTGATGCCGTGTCTCCCGCGGATACGCCGACGTAACGCAGAAGAGATTTCGGGCAGGGCGGAATGGAAGGTTCCGTAGGCAAGGACGAGGGCTTCGGGTCGGATCCCACCTCGGTCACGGTTCCGGAGCGTGGCCGCGGCGGCCAGCGCCGCTCCGGCGCTGGCACCACCTATAGCGACGGCGGGTGCGCGGTCGGTGATCCAGTTCAATGCGGCGGAGACGTCGTCGAGTGCTGCCGGGTACCGGTCGCCCGGCCCCAGATCCCTCTCGGTGAGGGGCTTTATCCAGTTGATGGCCGGCGCGAGCCGGTATGCGACGGTGAACACCGAACGCCCGGATGCGGCTATCGCGAGGGCGACGGCATGGGACTCGTGCTGATCGAGGCCTCCGCCAATAAAGGCACCACCATGCACCCACAACAAAGGGCTACCAGTACCGGAATCGGCGGAGCGCGGCTCATACCGTCGGATGCACACATCAGGGCCTCCGTCTACTGGAATAGCAACGTCCTCGAACGCGACATGGTTCTCTCGCTGGGCTAGCCAGTCCACCGGCTTCATTGCTAAGCAGCCCTCCCTGCCAGGGACCACCGCATCTCGATCATGCCTTGGTGGCGGAAGACTTCGACAGCTGCATCATCTGTTCCAGAGCCTCTGCGGGGATCGCTCCCTGAGTGAACGCGAGGAACTGCTGCATCGGCATCGATTCGACCATCTTCAGCTGATCCGGATTCTGAGCCGCTTGCGCCGCCTGCTCCTCGCTCATACCGGCTGTCATACCTTGCATCAACAAGGGCCCCACGAGCGGATGTCCGAACCAGTCGCCGACGGTGGAATCCATCGTCAGTTCTCGCACGATCGAATCGCCGGCAAGCGTGATCGGCTGTTCCCGCAAGACCGTGGACGCGTCCGAGCACACCTGGACCAGGTATTCCCCGGCCGCGACCACCCACCGCCCGAACTCGACGTCCCAATACGCGAATGCCCGTCGGTCGAGTCTGAGGGACATTGTCGTAGTCTCCCCCGGCTCGAGAGAGATCTTCGCGAATCCGCGCAGTTCGCGCGCGGGCCGGCGCACCGGTGCGTCGCCGCCCCCGACATACACCTGGACGACATGCTTCCCAGCCCGGTCGCCTGTGTTGGTGACGGTTACGGACACCTCGACATCTTCGTCCCCGACGGCGTTCACGGTGAGGTCGTCGGTGCTGAATGTGGTGTAGCTGAGCCCGTGACCGAAGGGGTAGCGAACCGGGAAGCCCGAGGTGGTGTAGTACCGGTAGCCGACGAAGACGCCTTCGCCGTAGCGCACATGACCCTGCTCGCCCGGGAAATTCAACCAGCTCGGGTTGTCTTCCAGCTTCAGAGGGATGCTCTCCGCAAGATGGCCGGACGGGTTCACGTGTCCGAAGATCACATCGGACAGGGCGGATCCGCCAGCCTGCCCGAGCAGCCAGCCTTCCACGATGGCGTCGACTTCGTCGTGCCACCCCTCCAACGAGACGATACCGCCATTGGAGAGCACCACCACTGTGCGGGGAGCAGCCTGCGCGACAGCATGGATCACGTCGATCTGGGTTTGCGGGAGGGTGAGGGTGTCCCGGTCGAAGCCTTCGGATTCCTCGCGGTCGCTCAGGCCGACGAACAGGAGCGCGATGTCGGCGCTGCGAGCTGCCGTCGTTGCTTCCTCGAGCATCGCCGCGGGGTCGCCGGTGCCGTCCAGCGAGAATCCTCTGGCGTGTTCCACAGTGACCCCGTCGGTCCACGGCTGATCGCGGATCATATCCAGGGCCGCGTCGACCCGCGTCGCGTTGATATGGGAGCTGCCCCCGCCCTGAAAGCGGGGTTCGGTGGCGAACGCCCCGATGACGGCGACCCGGGAGTTTGCCGGCACCGGGAGAGTATCGCGTTCGTTCTTCAGAAGAACGATCGAGTCGGCGGCGAGCTCGCGGGCCAGGGCGTGATGGCCTTCCACGTCCATGTCGTCGGTGGCGTCGTGAGGGAGCTCGGTAAGCGCGAGGACCCGGCGCACTGATTCGTCGACGGTTGCTTCGTCGAGAACGCCAGCGTGGACGGCGTCGACGATCTGCCGGTCGGTGGCACCGCCGCTGCCCGGCATCTCGAGGTCCATGCCGGCGGCGACGCCGGCGACACGGTCGGAGACGGCGCCCCAGTCCGAGACGACGGCGCCTTCGAAGCCCCAGTCTCCGCGGAGGACGTCCGTCAGCAGCCAGCGGTTGTGCGATGCGTAGATCCCGTTGATCTTGTTGTAGGAGCACATCACCGTCGCGGGTCGGGCTTCCCTGACAACGCGTTCGAACGCGGGCAGGTAAATTTCCCGCAAAGTGCGTTCGTCCACGTCCGCGCTGATGCGCATCCGTTCGTGCTCTTGGTTGTTGGCAGCGAAGTGCTTGACGGAGGCCCCCACCCCGGCCTGGTGCATCCCGGTGACGTGGGCTGAGCCGAGGACGCCAGAGAGGTAGGGGTCTTCGGAGTAGTACTCGAAGTTCCGGCCGCACAACGGACTCCGCTTGATGTTGACACCTGGTCCCAGGATCACGGACACCCCGAACGCGCGTCCTTCACGTCCGACGGCCTCACCGATGCGCGCTGCGAGCTCAGGGTCCCAACTGCTGCCGACGGCGACCGCCGGCGGAAAGCAGGTGGATGGGAGGCTGTCGTTGATGCCGAGGTGGTCGGCGTCGCCGGCTTGGCGTCGCACCCCATGAGGTCCGTCGGTCAGGACGATAGACGGGATACCCGCCTCCGGGATCGCTTTCGTGGACCAGAAGTCGTGGCCCGAGAGGAGGGACGCCTTCTGCTCGAGGGTCAGCTTTGCGATGTCGACAGTCATGGTCATGCTCCTTGTGAGGCGGCGTCGAGGGCTGCCGTGAGATCGGATCGGAGTTCGTCACTGGCACCGGGGACGAAGTCGAGCATTGTCCGCACGGACATGGCCGCAGCTTCGGGGGCGCTGCCGTCCAGCGGCACACCCGGATAGTGGACCGAGAAGGCTTCGGTGAAGAGCTTCCACGCGAGCGCGTCGTCGGCGATCTGGCGAAGCGTCGAATCGAGGCTGTAGACGGCCCGCGCGTTGGCACCCTCGGGCAACTCGTACTCCCACACATGGTCGCCCGCTCCCACGGTCAGTACAGAATCGCCGTCGGGGTGAAGAGGAAGCACGACTTCTGCTTCGACGCCGTCCGGCACTGTTACCCGCACTGACGCCGTCGCCTTGTCGATGGCCCATGCGACGCTGATCTGCCCGTAGCGGGTGTCGTGCCGCAGTGTCGCCGAAGTGAGATCGCCGCCGGGCTGAGGGGCGACCCGGATGCGCTGGTAGCCCGGCTCGAGAGCTGTGAGTCCGCCGATCGTGCGGTGCATCCAGTCCACGACGGCGCCGAGCGCGTAGTGGTTCAGCGACGTCATCCCGGACGGGTTGATCGTGCCGTCTGGCCGGATGGAGTCCCAGCGCTCCCAGATGGTGGTGGCACCCATGGTGACCGGGTAGAGGAACGACGGGCACCCGGTCTCGAGAAGCAGCAGGTAGGCCTCGTCGAGGTGCCCGGTGCTCGAGAGCGCGTCGGTGACCAGCGGTGTCCCCGCGAAACCGGTGGAGATGCGGTATCCGGCCTTCGCTACCAGCATTGCCAGCCGGTCTCCGGCTCGACGTTTCTGGTCCTCGTCGAGGATGTCGAACGTGATCGCCAGGGCGTAGGCGGTCGCTGTTTCGTTGACGACGCGTCCCTTCGAGGTGACGTATTCGCTCACGAAGGCGGCGCGGACCCGTTCGGCCAGAGCGTGAAATTCCTTCGCGTCATCGTGATGCCCCAGGATGCGAGCGGTGTCGGCCATTTCGCGCGTCGTCTTGCAGAGGTAGGCGGCGGCGACCAGGTGCCGGTCGGTCTTGCCGCCGGCCGGGTTGTCGATCGGAGCATCCGGGTCGAGCCAGTCGCCGTACTGGAAGCCGGAGCTCCACAGCCCGTCCGCGTCGAGCAGACCTGCGACCTGCCTGATGAAGGTGGTCATCGAGCCGTAGGCGTCGGCGAGGATCTGAGAATCGCCGTACTCCTGATACATGGCCCAAGGCAGGCTCACGGCGACGTCGCTCCACAGCGCGGTAGGCGAAGAGGGCGTGGAAAGAACATCTGGCACGACCCACGGGACGAATCCCTTTTCGGCCTGCTCGGCAGCGAGGTCTCGCAACCAGGATCCGAGCACGCCGCGGACGTCGTAGAGGAACGCGGCCGTGGGGGCGAACGCGTTGATGTCGCCGGTCCAGCCGAGCCGCTCGTCCCGCTGCGGGCAGTCGGTGGGCACCCCCACGAAGTTGTCCCGCATCGACCAGACCGCGTTGGAGTGCAGTTGGTTGAGAAGCGAGTTGGAGGTTTCCAGCCAACCCGTCCGTGTCATGTCGCTATGGACGACGATCGCCCGAAGATCATCCGCGTGGACCTCTCCCGGCCAGCCGTCGATCTCCGCATAACGGAATCCGTGGAAAGTGAATTTCGGTTCGAAGGTCTCGCTGTCGCCCCCGCGGGCGATGTAAGTGTCGGTAGCTTTCGCAGTCCGAACCGTCTCCATGTCTATTTCACCGCCGGTCAGCGTTTCCGCGTGCCGGATGGTGATCGTGGCACCGGGGGCAGCAGTTACGGTGAACCGTATCCAGCCGGAGATGTTCTGGCCGAAGTCCACGATTGCGCGTCCGCTGGCACTCTTCGTCACGGAGACGGGAGCCAGTTCCTCGATCCGGCGGATGGGCGGGGCGGTGGGGTCGATAAGTGTCTCTGATGGCCAGTCGAGGGTCTCCACGGCATGCCAGTCGCTGTCGTCGAACCCCGCCTCGTTCCAGCCGACTGGCTCCATCCGGGCGTCGACGCTTTCGCCGTCGTAAATGCCTGAGGACCGGATGGCGCCTGTCGATACCCGGAAGGACTGATCGGAGATGATCGTCTCTTCATGATCGGGATACTCGAGGCGAAGCTCCGCCCACAGAGCGGGACGGTCGCTGTAGTGGTTGCGTCGCTCTTCCCATCCGAGCCTTCCGAGCGCCCAGCCTTCGCCGACGACTGCTCCGAGGACATTCTCGCCCGGTCGCACAATGTCAGTGACGTCGTAGCTGCTGACACCAAGCCGGTGACGGTAAGACGTCCACCCCGGGGCGAGGACCTCGTCGCCGACCCGTGACCCATTGAGCCACGGTTCCACGAGGCCTATGGCCGTTATGCGCAATGTGGCGCGAACTAACTTGTCCTGCCCGTCGAACGTCCGCCGGAAATACGGAGCCGGGTCGCCCTCCCCGCCTGAGCGAAATGTCGGGGTGATGAAGGCTGGTTCGGATGCAGACATGATGGTGCTCCTTTATACGCAAGAACGAGAGGGATGGGTGCGGCGGCTTAGCGGACTGATTTGATACGCAGCACCACCAGGCCGCCGGCGAAGACACACGCGGCGGCGACGACGAATAGGAGGGTGTAGTTCTTGTCGCTGGCCGTTGCCCCGATGGCCAAGAACAATGGGGCGATCAGTGGCGCGGTCGCCTGCGGGATCGAGGTCGCGAATCCGGTGATTCCCATGAAGCGGCCGGCGTCGGTCTCACGCTCGGGGAGCACGTCGAGAAGCAATGCCTGGTCGACGGCCGCGAAGGCGCCTATGCCGAGCGAGACGATGAGCGATCCGGCGATCAGTGCGGGCATTTCAGTGGAGAAGGCCATGGTCAACATGCCGGTGGCCATGATCGATCCGGCGATCACTAAGAACAGGCGTCGACGTCGTAGCTTGTCAGATAGGAAGCCGCCGCCTAGCGCGCCAACCGTGGTGGAGAGAACGCCGATACCGCCGAGGAGTCCGATGATTCCGGCCACTTCGGTGACGGGGATCCCTAGCCGGGAAGCGAAGAAGAATGCGGTGAAGGTCGTGTTGAGAGTGAGCCCGAAGTAGAAGAGGAAGCGTCCGAGCCAGTTCCAGGAGAAGTCCGGGTAGCGGCTCGGCTTGTAGAGGTACTTGCCGAGCAAAGAGACAACGGTGATTCGCTCGGGGAATCGGTTGCCGCGGCTGTCGCCTTCATGGACGAAGATGACGAATGCTGCGACGAGGATGACTCCGACGATTCCGGGAACCAAGAAGAGGAGCAGCGGATCGCCGGTGAGGCCGGATGCGATGATGACTCCGAATACGGGGGCGATCTGGGTGGCGAAGCCGGTGAGGCCGGCGACTTTGCCTCGTTGGAACTCGGGAAGCCTGTCTGCGGTGGAGATCTGTAGGTTGGACAGAACTTGGCCCCAGCCGAGCTGGGCGAGAATCCAACCGATGCCGAGAATCGGTACCGATGGTGCGAGGGCCATCACGATGAGGGACAGGACGCCGAGCACTGTGCCGGCGATCATGAAAGGCCGGCGCCGGCCGAGTCTGGTGCGTGTCCGGTCGCTTGCAACGCCGAGGAATGGGCCGGTGATCATGACGACGAGGGCGCCGGCGCCGGTGATGTAGCCGAGGTACTCCTCGTGTCCCGGGGCGAGTTCTTGTACGCGGATAGCGAGGGAGATTGCGATCGGGGTGATGAAGGCGAGGAAGACGCCGAACTGGGCCAAGACCATCAACCAGATGTATCTGCTGCCCACTTTTGGCTGACCGGCAGCGGGGGCGGCTTCTCTTTCCACCGCTTCGGGATTCACCGTTGCGGTGGGAATTGGCGAAGGCACGGGCGGAATGGTGGGCTCATCGCCGTGAGGGTGCAACGTCATCAGGACTCCATTGTCGGGGGTATAAACGCGGTCACTAGCGCGTGCTAGTTCCCGGTCGAGATGTTACATTGAATTCGCTAGCACGCGCAAGCAGGGAGCGAGCGTGTCGCGTTGGAGGCAGAGTGAACCAGGTGGACCGGCGTGCGACAGCCGCGGACATTGCGCGGTCGCTGGGAATCTCTCGAGCGACGGTGGGGTTCGTTTTGAACCGCACCCCGGGACAGACCATCTCCCCTGCCACCCAGAAGCGAGTGCAGGAGGAAGCGCAACGACTCGGCTACCGGCCGCACAGCGCCGCCAAAGCTCTTGCTACGGGTCGATCACACCTAATACTTCTCGTCCTGCCGGATTGGCCGATCGACTTCAACCTACGCCGGAACATAGAGGAGGCGTCGCTGGCCCTCGACGAGGCCGGATACGTGTTGCTCACTTACACACCCCACCCGACAGGGCAAGCCAAGCCCCTTTGGGAGACGTTGCAGCCTGATGTCGTCATGTCGATGACGCAGTTCAGCCGGGAGCAGGTCCGATCCATACGGGCAGCAGGCATCTCTCGGCTCATACCTGACCCAGAGCGCGCCGATCCGGAGTATGCCGAGCCCGGGCCGGCTTTGCAGGTAGAACACCTCCACAGCCTCGGCCATCAGCGCATCGCCTACGCGGGGTCTCGCGACCCACGCGTCGCTGACCTCGTCGCGATCCGCCGATCCCACGCAGAGCTGGCAGCAAACTCTCTCGGTATTGCACCCCTCGTCACAGCGGATGTCGACTATCTGCTCGCGGACCTTCCAGACCTAATCCGGAGGTGGGTTGACGATGGCGTCACCGCGGTGGCCGCGTACAACGACGACATTGCAGCCGCCGTCATCGGCGCCGCACTACGCGCAGGCATCCAAGTGCCAGATGCCCTGTCTGTAATCGGGCACGATGATGCCCCGATTGCACAGATGTTCGAGCCCCAAATCTCGACTGTGCGAGTCGACATCGTCGGCCTCGGCCGGTATTTCGCTGCGCTAGCTGTGGGCGCGGTCGACGCTAGCCCGGCCCCCGATCCCGGGCCCGCCGCAGCGGTCGAAGTCATATCCCGCGCCTCCAGCGTTCCCGCCTCATGACCGACGGCCCGACCGCCCGTCCTGCCCTGGAGAACTGATGCGAACTAGTCACGGAACCCTCACCCCCAGCCGCGCAATACGCGCTGACCAGCGAGTGCCAAGTCCGGCAACCACATCGCCTAGAGCACGAGTATGAGTTCGGCTCGCAAGCGTCTCCGTATTTTGTATGTCAGCGATCTCGCTTACGAGGCGAAGGGCCGACGCTACTGCGACGACCCATGCTGGTGACCTTCCGGGTCTGACCGTCCCAGTCGCGGAAACGCGTCGTGGCCCGGTATCGATCGGGGGCGACCTTGGTCGTCGTGATCGAGCCGAATGTGCTGACCGGTAGTCGTGGTCGGCCGGCCATCAGATGTCGGATCCGGCGCTGGCCAGGCTGGGTTCGGGCTCGTGGAGGCTGTCCAGCGAGCGGCGGACGTCCGTTCTCGGTGAAGCGAGAAGCAGAACGCTTCGCGGACAACGTGGAGTCCGAGCTGACCGAAGGCAAAAGCACCGCACCGCTGATCAAGCACAGCAAGACGTTTCGGCAGGTGGCGGAGGCAAGTCTCGCCGCGAGCAAGGCGCGATTGAAGCCGAGGACATATGACGGGCTCGTGCAGCTCTACGCCCGCCACGTCTACCCGGCGCTGGGCACCAAGCGAATCGGTGCGATCAGCAATGCCGACATAGAGAAATGGATTCTCGCCCTCACGGAGACAATCACCGTACGCACGCAGACTCCCCTGCACCCGAGCACGATCAAGCATGCGTTCGTCGCAGCGAACAAGGTGTTTCGGTATGCGATCAAGCACCGGCTCATCACGCACAACCCAGCGACCGGAACCGACCTACCGAAGATCCAGCACGCGCAGCGGTTTGAGCCTGTGTTTCTGTCGCCGCCCGAGATAGAGGCGCTTGCCTCACAACTCGACAGCCACGCACCGGACGGCCTGTTTGTACGGGTTGCGGCCTACACGGGGCTGCGCGCTGCGGAGATCATGGCTTTGCAGATTCGGGACGTGAATCTTCTGCGGCGCCAGATCGAGGTTCGGCGCACGCTCGTAAGGACGCACGGCGAATGGCACGAATCCTCCCCCAAGTCGCAGAAGTGGATTCGCTCGGTGCCGCTCCGTCGCGAGCTCGCCGCCGCTCTGACGGACTACCTCGCGCAGCATCTCCACGCAGCCGACCCGACAGCCAGCCCGTGGCCGGGACGCAACTACGGCGGCTACGGAGAGTGGAGAGGTGCGCTCGACTGGAACAAGCGCATGGACTACGACAGCTTCTACCGTCGCCGCTTCCGTCCCGCAGCCGAGAAAATCAGCCAGCCGGACCTACGGTTCCACGACCTGAGGCACACCGCTGCGAGCCTGTTCGCCGCGTCAGGAATGCCGCTCGCTCGGGTAGCTCGGGTGCTCGGCCACGCCGACACAGCGACGAGCTACCGGGTCTATCTGCACTTCTTCCCCGACGACTTCGCCGCAGACATGGGCCGGCTGGACGCGTATCTCGCCCCCAGCGCGGCCGTGGACAAGCCACGAACTCTAAGTCAGGTTACTTCTGGCTAGCCACTGGGGCGCTCGGCAATTCCCACGATCCATGCTGAAGGTAGAAAGAAAGGAACGGCTCAAGAATGTGAAGCGAGTCGTCCTTGTAGTCCACCGCAGCGTCACTCTTACCGCGATTCTCCTTTGCTATCGATGCCAAATGTCCAAGTGACGTGGTCACCTGTTGAGACTGAGGCACGTCCAAGAACAGCTCGTCCATCTTGGCAACTAGCTCCGTGTAGTGAATCTTGGAAACGGCACCCATCTTCGCGACTGCGAACAGTATTGCGCCGTAGATGTCCGTTGCCCCAAGTCCGTCACGCCGAACCCTCTTTGAGCGAGCTTGACCGTGCTTCTTCGGCCCAGCGACCAGATAGTCAAACACTCCAGGGATGCTGCGATTCGCGACACCCGCGAAGAACTTGTTCCAGTCGTCAGATTCCGACAGGTCAACGGCTGGTTCCTGAGCTACCCAAATGTCTTTGTCCAATAGGAAGTCAAGACAGAGTTGCTGCATCAAGAGAGGTGCTCCCATGCTAGCTTTCGCCAACTCTTTTGAGACTACGTCTCCGTGATCCACGACGCCGAGCAAATTGAATCCCGCACTCGCAATCTCAACCAGTTCATCCTTCGACCACGGCAAAATACTCAGGCCCCAGACGCGGCCATCCATGTCAGGCTCGCGTCGCACGGCGTCGAAGGCTTCGTGCGGAACCGCGATCATAATGACGTGCGTTTTGAGAAGGAGCGCCTTTATTGCACGCACAATCTCTACTTTCACCTCTTCAGGCACATAGTGAAAATCGTCAATGATGATGGGTACTGGAAGCTCGGTCAGGCCTTGCATGGCAACGTCTGCGATTGACTTCGTGCGGCTGTAAGTCTTCGCCTCGGAGTCTGAATTTTTCCCGTTGAGCTCGGCCGTGATCCCACTGCCGCCCGGCAGCTTTAACGCGGCCCCAATCTTTCCTCCAGTGGCTGTGCCCGACTGTTTTTCACTTCGAGCATGTCGAAAATGCCAAGCCAATCCACGATTTTGCCATAGAGCACCGATGCGCTCGTCAGATCCGATCCATTGATCCAAATTGCGTCAGTCTCAGGAAGATTGTGCTGCAGGAGGACCGTCTTGCCCGACTTCGAAGGCCCGGAAATTGTAAGCGCCTTACCGGAGTCAGCGAGGTACCTTTTCAGTTCTTTTTCCTGCTCGCGCGAACCTCTAGGGTTGTATGTCAACTCCGGATAGCGTCCGGCGATAAAGACCTCATTGGTTCGACGTTTGTCCATGTTGCTCAGCGTAGCGGCACACCCAGTGCCCTTCGCGCGGCGACACAACGGAGTGCGCGCGGAGTGCTTTACGTTTCGCAGAGTCCAGCCTGCGCCCCTGCATCCCAATGATTACCAGTAGGGCGGACGGGACTTGAACCCGTGACCGACGGATTATGAGTCCGCTGCTCTAACCAGCTGAGCTACCACCCCGCGCACGCCCCGGTCACCGGAGCGGGCACCGGCGGCCTGGGCCACCGGAGTCCTACGATACAGCCTCGCCCGTCCGGCCCCGGCACGCACGACCGGGACGCGAGGGAGGAGCTTTTCGCCAATGAGCGGATGAGGGAGGACGAATTCTCGGTCGAACGCGAATTCCCCTCCGCCGCTGCCGCGGCATCCGCTCGCCGACCGGAGATCGGGCCGGAGACGACCCCGAGATTCCGGCCGAGCGCGCGACACCCGCCGAGACTCCGGCCGAATGGCGACGGGCTACGGGCTACGGCGCCGGCTTGATCTCCGGCACGGCGACGGGCAGGTCGGGGATCGGCTCCCCGCGGTAGATGGCCTCGAAGATCGTGAGCGTGCGCTGGATGTCGTGGGCGGCCACGATGCGCAGGCTCTCGCGCTTGAACTCCTGCAGGCGCTCCTCGGGCATGGTGAGCACGTCGGTGAGCCGGGCCGCGAACTCGTCGACGTTGCCCGGCTCGAACAGGAATCCGTTCTCCTGGTCGTGCACGAGGTGCGGCAGGGCCATCGCGTTGGCGGCGACGACGGGCAGGCCGGAGGCCATGGCCTCCATGGTGGCGATGCTCTGCAGCTCGGCGATCGACGGCATGGCGAAGACGGTGGCGCGGGTCAGGGCGGCCCGCAGGTACTCCTCGTCGACGTAGCCGGAGAAGGTGACACGGTCGCGCACGCCGAGCTGGGAGGCCAGCGCCTTGAGGCTGTTCTCCTGCTCGCCGCCGCCAACGAGCTCCAGGCGCGCGTCGAGCGAGGGGTCGAGCAGCGCGAAGGCGCGCACCAGCTTGTCGAGCTGCTTCTCGCTGGTGATGCGGCCGACGAAGAGGATCAGGTTTCCGGTGCGGGGCGTGAAGTCCGGCGTGTAGTGGTGGGCGTCGACGCCGCAGGAGATCGCGAGCACGTCGGTGAGCTTGGTGTAGTGCTCGAGGAAGTCGGCGGCCTTGCGGGTCGGCGTGGTGACGACCTCGGCGCGGCCGAAGGAGCGCGAGGCGGCAGCCCAGGCGGCGCGCACTGCGAACGGCACAACGAACTTCGGCAGCAGCGCGTGCTCGAGCATGTTCTCCGGCATGAAGTGGTTGGTTCCCACGATGCGGATCCCGCGCTTCTTCGCCTGGTTGGAGAGTCCCCGGCCGATGATGATGTGCGACTGGAAGTGCACGACGTCGGGCTTCACCTCGTCGAGGATGCGCGCGCTGTTCTTCTCGATCTGCCACGGCAGGGCGAAGCGCAGCCAGGGGTGCGGGTACCAGCGCCAGCTCTTCAGGCGGTGCACCGTCATCGGCTGCCCCTCGAGCACCTCGGTGAAGGTGCCGTGCCTGCGCGACGGCGCCGCCGCCACGATGTGCACCTCATGACCGCGCTCGACCATCCCCGCGGCGAGGCGCGCGGCAAATGTCGCGGCCCCGTTGATCTCGGGAGCGAAGGTGTCCGCTCCGATGAGAATGCGCAGCGGCTTCGCGGCGTTCGGTGTACTGGGCGTGTCAGGCAACATGTTCCTCAGGAGTAGGCACGTGGACGCGGGACAGCAGGAACACGCCGTAGATGGCGATCCCTCCCGCGATGAGCAGGGCGAACATCGTCCACAGCGGTGCGCCGGCCATCTCGTTGAGCACCACGATACCGATGGTGACGGCGACGAGCGGGTCGATCACTGTGAGGCCGGCGACAACGAGGTCGGGCGGGCCGTGGGCGTGGGCGGACTGCACGAAGTAGGTTCCGAGAGCGGATGCCGCGAGCAGCGCGACCACGCAGAGCACGGTCAGCCACTCGGCACTGTCCGGCTTGAAGCCGTCCATGGTGATGGTGGAGATGCGGTCGATCACGGTCTTCGCGAGGGTGGCGACGAAGCCGAAGAGCACGCCGGCGCCGAGGATGTAGAAGACCGCCTTGAAGCGCTTGCGCAGCGTGACGAAGATCACGGCGAAGATGACGAGCACCACGCAGAGCAGGATCAGCACCGTGGCCAGCTGGCCCGCGGTGATCGGCGAGGACTTCGCGAACGGCGAGGCGATCGTGACGAAGAGGCCGACCCCGACCACGCAGAACAGGATCGAGCGGATGGCCCTGCGGCCCAGCTTCACCTTGCTGACGCGGGCGTTGACGATGGCCGTGACCACGAGGGCCACGGCGCCGAGCGGCTGCACGATGATGAGCGGCGCGAACTTGAGGCTGAGCAGCTGCAGCAGGATGGCGAGTCCGAGCATGACGGACCCGATGACCCAGGAGGGGCGGCCGAACAGGGCCTTGAGCTGGCGGACGTTGAGGCCGGCCTTCGCTCCGGAGCCGAGGCTGTGCTCGACCTTCGTGACCCCGCGATGCTGAAATTGGGTGCCCAAGGCGAGAAACACTGCCCCGACGAGGGCGATGGGAATTCCGATGTACTGGTCGGGTGTCAGTGAAATCTGGTCGGTTAGGTCGCTGAGTTCTGGCGGCACTCGTCAAAGGTACCCGCTGCCGCCCCGATATTCTTGACGAATGGCCGTACTCCCTATTCGAATCACTGGCGACTTAGTTCTCCACTCCCCCGCCGAACCCGTCACCGAGTTCGACGACACACTGCGCACCCTCGTCGCCGACATGTACGAGACGATGGAGCTCGCCCCCGGCGTGGGCCTCGCCGCCCCGCAGGTGGGCGTCGGGCTCCGCCTCTTCGTCTACGACTGGGAGGACGACGACGGCGTGCTCTGGCGCGGCGAGGCGATCAACCCCGAGCTGTGGATCAGCCCGCCGCCGGTGGGCGAGGCGGATGAGGACGACGAGTCAGAGGGATGCCTCTCGATCCCGGGCGCCCGCTACCCGCTGCGCCGTGCGGAGCTCGCCATTCTGAAGGCCGTCGACCTGAACGGCGAGCCCTTCGAGATCAAGGCCTCCGGCTGGCTCGCGCGCATCTTCCAGCACGAGTTCGACCACCTCGACGGTGTGCTCTACGCCGACCGCCTCGAGTACAAGCACGCCAAGGCGGCCACGAAGGAGATCAAGAAGAGCGGCTGGGGCTCCGACGGGCTCGAGTGGATGCCGGGCGTCGACAACCTCGACGACTAGCCGCGTACCGCGCTACTGCGTATCGAGGTTCACGCCGTGCACACCGTTGTGGTAGCGCAGTGACGGGAAGCTGGCGGCGACCGAGAAGCCGACGCCGGCGTTGAGCGTGGAGGTGAAGACGCCGCCGAAGAGCGCCGTGCGCTCGCGCATCTCGGTGATGCCCGCCCCGCCGATCACACCGGTGAGGGCGAAGAGGTCCGCGTCGATCTCGCCCGGGCGGTGCTGCGAGGCGTCGTTCGGGTTGAGGCCGGAGCGGCGCAGCTCGTTGCGCACTCCGTCGTCGTCGACGCGCAGCTGGAAGCCCTCCTCCTTCCAGGTGAAGAGCACCGTCACCTGGGTGCCCGGCCCGCCGTGCTTGAGGGCGTTGCCGAGCGACTCCTCGAGGATCCGGTAGATCGCGAGGTCGGCGCCCGGCTGCAGGTCGAAGCGCTCGCCGGTCTCGGTGAACGCGATGCGCAGGCCGGACTCGCCCATCACCGCGAACAGCGCGCGGAAGCTCTCCAGCGGCGGCTGCACCTCGGTGTCGGACTCGCCCTCGCGCACGACCGTCATCACGCGGCGCAGGTTCGCCAGGGTGGTGCGGGCCAGCTCGCCGATGGTGCCTGCGGCGCGCACGGCCACGGTGGGGTCGGCGTCGCCGGCGAAGCCGGCGCCATCCGCTTGGGAGATGATCGCGGTCATGTCGTGCACGGCGAACTCGTGCAGCTCGCGGATGATGCGCATGCGGGCGGTCTGCTCGGCGAGCGAGACGTCGAGGTCGAGGCGCTCGCGCTCGAGGCGGATGCGACGGCTCGCCTCGCGCAGGCGGCCGCGGCGGGCGAGCCCCCAGAGCACGAGCAGCACGAGGGCGACCACGAGGAGCGCGCCCGAGGCCGCCGCAAGCGCGACGACGACCATCGTCTCGTTCTCGGTGATCCAGGTGTTCACGGCACAGTCTCCCTCTCGGCCGGATTTTGGCCAAGAGAGAGACTATCGCCTGAGCTCAGCCCTTGCGCGGCGGGCGGGGAGGGACGCTGGAGCGCAGCACCTCGAGGCGGCTGCGGTACTCCTGCTCGTCGATGGCGCCCTGGGCGAAGCGCTCGGCCAGCGAGGACTCGGCGCCGCGGGTGGGCTGCGCCCAGCGCGGGCCGGCGCCGTCGGCGAAGGCGGCCCGCCTGGCGCGCACGCCGACGACCACGAGCAGGGCGACGACGGCGATCCAGAAGAGCGGGATCAGCAGGAAGAACCAGCCGAAGCCGCCGTTCCAGGGGCCGCCGGCGTGGGCGGCGATCGATGCTGCGGAGAGTGTGGTGATCACGGGAGATCCATTCGTTCGGGGCCCCGGCGGGGCCGACGGGACCAGCCTGCTGCGCGCGCCGGGAAAGCGAATCTGCCCGGCGGATGCAGCGGCGGTACTCCGGCGGACGCAGCGCCCGCGGCGCGCCTACTCCCCCGGGCGGCCTACCCGCGGCCCGGCCGCACCAGCCCCGTCTCGTAGGCGACGACCACGAGCTGCACCCGGTCGCGCGCCGCCAGCTTCGACATGATGCGCGAGACGTGGGTCTTCGCCGTGAGCGGGCTGAGGAACAGCTCCCGCCCGATCTCGTCGTTGGTGAGCCCGAGCCCGACCAGGCCGAGAACTTCCCGCTCGCGGTCGGTGAGCACGTTAAGCTGCGCGGTGTCCGGCGCCTCGCTCAGGCCGCCCGCGATGCGCTCGAGCAGGCGCTTGGTGACGCCGGGGCTGAGCAGGGCCTCGCCGCCCGCCACGACGCGTACGGCGCGGATCAGCTCGACCGGCTCGGTGTCCTTCACCAGGAAGCCGCTGGCGCCGGCGCGGATGGCCTGGCCGACGTACTCGTCGAGCTCGAAGGTGGTGACGATCACAATGTGGGTGTCCGCCAGGGCGGGGTCGGCGGCGATGCGCTCGGTGGCCCAGAGGCCGTCGCCGTCGGGCATGCGGATGTCCATGAGCACCACGTCGGGGCGCTGGGCCGACACGAGGGCGACGGCCTCCGTGCCTGTGCCCGCCTCGCCCACCACCTCGATGTCCGGCTCCGACTCGAGCAGGCTGCGGAACCCCGCGCGGATGAGCTGCTGGTCGTCGGCGATCGCGACCCTGATCACTGCGCGACTACTCACTGGGGGCTTCTTTCTTCGGGAGGTTTGCGGCGACCCGGAAGCCG
>Ga0247741_1000231_pt1 | contig 36046 bp, 48 predicted proteins | sample UWRJL213509R2_FD_180945 | JGI IMG/M metagenome (GOLD analysis project Ga0247741, IMG submission 180945) | Plant litter microbial communities from Arlington Agricultural Research Station in Wisconsin, United States - UWRJ-L213-509R-2 | ecosystem: Environmental > Terrestrial > Plant litter >... | reverse complement strand
TTCGACCCGAAAGTTACGATATTGCGCCTAATATAGTAGCCAAAACCTATGGGTTTTGCTTGCAGAGGGGTATGGGTTATGGGTTATTACGGACCTATGGGTTTTTCCATCGAAATACCCGCCCACCGAGTTGGTGGACCAGAAAATCTATGGGGTATAAGAGGTTATGGGTTATCAGGGGTATGGAATATGAGGGTTTCGACTGTAGACTTACTGTTCATTTGCCTCGACACACGTGTAGAACCCGAGCACTAGCGCCTTGTCGACTGCCCGTGCTGATGTACGTGCCGCCTTAATTACGTTGTTTAAATGATTTTAACGTCACAAAGCAGTCGGCAAGCAGTCGATGCACGATGCTAACCCTGGTCGCGCTGGATTTTTCGACTCGGACCATGTCAGGGAGTCGACCACCATGAACCGTCCAAATCCTTTCCCCATTGACGAACTGCCCATAGAACTTCTGCAGGAAGTGTTCTCCTGGTGCCTCGTCTCGACTAGCAAGTCGGAACGTGTCTATCATTCCATCGAGCTACAGAGCTCTACACCACGAACAGCACCGCTCCTCCTCTGCCAAGTATCCAGCCACTGGCGACGCGTCGCACTCTCCTTTCCAACACTATGGGCTTCACTCAACGTCTACATCTACATGGGCAGAGCCCGACCCTCCCCCCTACTCATATCACGCTGGCTCGCCCGTTCCGGCTCCCTCCCCCTATCCCTCGCGCTCTTCCAACAGAATGAATCCAATGCCAACCAATTCGCGGCCGGACAAATTCTGGACCTGTTCAAAGGCTACATACACCGCTGGTGCAACATCCAGTTCGACTTTGCAGGCCCGAGGTATTGCCGTATGCTGCCGTCTGGCAGGCAGCTATCAGCGCCGATGCTCGAGACGTTCCGGATGCATGTGCAGGAACGTCGTCATCACCAAGAGGAAGATGCGGAGGATGAAAAGGATCTGTTGGAGATCTTCGATGAAGTTCCTCGATTGTCGTTTCTCCACATCTCGAGGATACCGGCCCTCAGTTTGGCCGGGGAGAGTGTTGTTCCTGTTCCGTGGAATCAGCTCGTTTCGTTGTCATTGGATTACGTTCCTTCCGTCGGAACGACGCTGCTGATTCTCAACAAGTGCACGTATTTGGAAGAGTGCACGTTGAAAATCGATTCTATGAATGGACCGCTGGCTGCTGAGATTGCACACCCCAGGCTTGCTTCGCTGAGCATCAGCATTGGCAATGAGCAGCTTGGGACGTTTCTCGATCGGTTGTCGTTGCCAGCTCTCAAGCAGCTCGTAATTGGCGTCAGAGGGCCGTTGGATCCGTACTCGTGGCCTCAAACGCACTTCGAGGCCTTTTTGAAGCGGTCGGAATCTCGTCTTCTTCGATTGGAGATGCGCGACACGGCTATGAAGGCTGACGAGTTCCTTGCGTGCCTCCAGAATCCATTCCTACAGTCTCTGGAGAGGATTGTGTTCGAGGACACCAGGGATTGGATGTGTGGCCCATTCGTGACAGACCTCGCCATGGATCTCCTCACCTGCCCCCCATTCAAAGCCAGGGCTCAACGTCGCCCTCCAGCGTTGTATCGACCGGAGAGAGTGGGGTCCGAATGCTTCCTCCCGAATCTCGAATCGATTAAATTCAGAGGAAGCTGCCTCTGGACCACAGATGAAGCCCTAGCGGACATGGTGGAGTCTCGCTGGAGGTTTTACTGCGACAAGGTCAAGCGACTGAAGCACGTCGGGCTCGAGGTGATATCCAGCCATGTCGAAGACGTTAGGAGGTTGCAGGAGTTTGCGTCTGAGGGGCTGGAGCTGGATCTTGTGCTCCGTTGAATGCCTGGGGTTTGGGGAACGTTCCGTTTGGCCGTTCGTCTGTGAGGTGATGTTTTGAATTGGGGACAGCTGTACGTATTTCATCCTGTATGACATAGAGATTTTTAGAGTTCCCTCCTAGACTAAACTATTCCAGTTTAATTTGTCTTTTCTGTCGTAATAAAATCCTCCCTAGATGCTCATGTGACGCTGCCAGCTTTTCTTGTGGAAGGATTTCGTTTAGCTTGTGGTGGTAGAGATCTCAGTAAGGGCCTCCGACGGAAGGTGTTTGATCCGTCTAATGTGTCCCGTGGGGTACTTTCGGCATCGTCTTTGTCTTTGCGATATCTTGTTGATCAGAATCTTGAACCGGCGTTCAAGTGGTTCAAGCTCGCGCCTAGGCTCTATCTTCCGGATACTTCCTCTATAATTGAAGGATCGAAGTAGCCGGCGGCGGCTGCGTCCGATGAATAGGCCTCGCGACTGGCAATGGGAGATTTTATCTTCACGTGGTGAATAAAGATAAAGCCGACTTTCCGGTCCGATCGTGCAACCCATAAATACAACGGAGGGCTGTGTGAGTCAAGGATTTCCCTTCCGGTCACCTTTTCATCTTTTTCAGATAATTTTACTATGACTTTCGAACGCATCGCTCTTGAGGAGTTTAGCACTCACTTTGCGCCGTATACAGGTGAGTCAAGTCTCCTTGTCATGGTCGTCTGGATGGTCGACTAATCGCCACTGATTTACAGAATTATCTAGTGTCGCACTGGGTGGTAGAATCGCTGCTGTCTCCGATGAATTCTTTGCAGAGGCTTATCATCTACTGTTGGTGGAGGTATGTGATCGATCCCCTTCGAATGTTTTAGCCTTAGTTATCGAAACCTCGTTGCAGCCTGCCCCCTCTATGAAGGGTCAATTTGGGCCCAACGGTGCACTTTACAGCGGTTGGGAGTCCCGAAGGCACAACCCAACGTACGACTGGTGTATCATTCAACTGGGCACCTCTGGGTCGATACAGGGGCTCGATGTTGATACCGCCAACTTCAATGGTATGAATCCAATCGCCTGTTGTCGCGTTACATTTTCTGATTGGTCGGCTTTCAGGCAACGAGGCGCCTGCTGTGTCTATATTTGCACTGTATGATGCCGACTTGCAAGACCCAGCACACGACGATGATCGAGTATGTCACCTTTGCTTCTTGCTCTTCCTCGAGGCAGCTATCTTATCTATTGCGTCAGTGGACCGAAATCCTTCCTAGAAGCAACCTTGGGCCAGATTCTCGTCACCTATTCAAGGTGCCAGCTACGCCATGTGTTAATTATGTGAAGATACACATGCACCCTGATGGAGGCATCGTAAGTCCGTTGTGTGATATGAAAGTTAATGTGCGTGCTCACCTGGTGGAAAGGCCCGCTTCCGTGCATATGGGGACGTAACGCCTGTGCACCCCACCACCACCCAGACCTCGTTTGATCTAGCGCATGTCTTCGCTGGTGGCCGAGTGCTTAGAGTGTCCGACCAACACTTTGGTGTTGGGTCGAACCTCATTCTTCCTGGCCGAGGAAAGAACATGGGTGATGGATGGGAAACGAAACGCAGCCGTACAAAGGGGCACAATGATTGGGTGATCCTTCAACTGTAAGTTCACTTTCCGTTTACCGGATTCACTGCTAATCTCCTCTTTAGAGGTGCTTCAGGTCGCTTAGAAGAAGTCGAACTTGATACCAATCACTTCTTGGGTAATTTCCCCGAGAGTTGCGAGATACACGCCTGTTACGCTCTTGATGACTATGATTGGAATACTGCAATGCCTGACGAGTCCTCTTGGACTCTGGTTCTTCCGCGGTCAAAACTTGGACCGCACAGACAACATTACTTCGAGCTCGAGAACGTAGATGACAAAATCTACACGCACGTGAAGGTGACTATATACCCTGACGGTGGATTGAAGAGGATCCGAGTCACAGGCCGCAAAGTTGAACCAGAGCCTGTTTCGCGTTATACGGAGTCCGAGTACCAGGTTGCCGATCGGTCATTATCCCACTCTCCGAATTCTTCTAACATCATCACTGTACCTGTCGTCCCACTGACTGCAGAGGCATACAAGCCATTTGGTCAAGTGATCCAAGCATACGATCCAAAGCCAGATGGTGTCAAAGTCACCCCTGCGAATGGGGGAACCGCAGCCAAGTTCCACAAGCTGTCTCTTCTTACATCGTCATATCCAGCAGAGGCTGGTGCGTCGACGGGGATTTCGGTATACAGGTGCCAACCACTGGAGGACATCGAGAATGGCGTGACTGCATTGAAAACCCTCGAGCGACATCCATTCACGAGCCAGGCGTTCATTCCCATGGGCAGTGGTGTCGGGGAGGGGTTGACTGACACCGCCGATAGCTACCTCGTCGTTGTTGCCCTGAATGGCTCCGATGATCGACCAGACATGAAAACTCTCCGAGCATTCGTTGCCAGCACTGCACAGGGTATTTCATATAATGCTGGTATTTGGCGTAAGTATTTTCTTCACCACCCGTGTAGCAGCTATTGACCCACGTTTGTCCGCAGACCAACCGATGACAGTCCTGGGCAAGGTAAGCTCAGGATCCGAGTTTGCTGGATGGTAGCTAACGATGCGTCTAATAGAGCCTTGATCTTGCTTGCGTGGAGACCCAAATTGGAGATGGAAGCATCATGGATTGCGAAATCTTGGACCTCGATATGAGCCCTGCCTATATCCTGAAGCTGAGCGCTTAGCACACGAACAGGGATTACTGGAGCTGCTGTGACTTTGGAGAAGGAGATTTAGACAACCCATTTTAGATTGAGGAGTGGACCTCATACATACCTATTAGACATATTCCATTCGTCCCGGTGTTCGATTCGAGAGATGGTCAGCGACTCAGCGATCCGCGCAGCTATCGCGGGCATTCTGGATGTGGTCGGTGTGGGTAAAATTTTAGACTTTCTCCTGGATAAGTGTTGAGATTGGAGTGCCAACGCAGGGCTAAATGGGACCGCATCGTCCAGAGTCGAGGCACGCTGGGAGTGTATAGGGTCAGAGTGCCTTTGTTTTAAGTTTGGCCCAAGCTGAATCAGGCTGAATCCCAAATTTGGGAAGCCGCCATGCCGGAGTTTGGAAACATTTGGTCAGCAGGCTGGCACTTGCCCATGACTTCAACGCCATTTCTTCCACCATTGCGACTCTAATTCCTACTCAATTTTGCCCAATGGAGCCTCGAAAGCGCCCATTGCCCGACGAGGATGACTATGTAGTCACCAAGAAGCGTATTTTGACCGGGGCGAACGGTGGTCCTCATGTTAATGGAATGGCACTTGAGGATGAAGGCGAAGCATTTGGCGACAAGCTTGAGGTTTCTAACTTTGCTCTCTATACCTTCAGTGATCACTAACTGAGTCTATCTTATAGACTTATCGGAAAGAAGCTATATATCGTAGGATGAAGCAATATTGGAGGGAACACGAGAGAAGTAAGGTTCGTATCCAAGAGCTGGAGCGTCGGAAAACAACATGTGAGGCTGGTGTTGCGGCTATCTCAGCCTGCTGGGCTCAGGTTTGTCTCTATCTAAGCCTAACAAATTGAGTCTCAACCTCGTGCGATGTGTGTTATTCTACAAATAGCTGGTGGAGACGATCAGGATGTTCGTCAAAACGGATGAGATACCGGATGCCGGTCTACATGCGAAAGGTGATCCCAAACCTCTCAACATCTACGCTTCACTCATCGCTTTAGTGATAGAATTATTCGATTTGACACGGCACTTGCATGAAAACCCAATACCAGAGTTCAGCGCCGCGCTCAGGGAGACGGTTGATGCCACCAACGAACTCTTTACAAAGTTTGTGCAGCTTGGTGGGGATAAACAGTCCAGCATTCTCCATAATAGAGCCTTTCCCGAATGCCAGCAGGCGCAGAACGAGGTGAGATCTCACTGCGGACATTTCAATCACCCGTGTATTGATAACCCTGACCTAGTGTTCGCTCCTACGATCCGAACTCAACATGCTCAAAATGAAATTGGATGAGTGCCAGTCACAGAAGGAGACATATCATACTGCACTCATTGCGGCCGAAAACCGCTATGAAAGATCCCTCAGCGCGTCTGTTCAACTCGTAGAGTCAAGGAAGGAGAGCAAGGACAGGGAGAGCGGAAAGGAGGAGCACGAGGAAGGGTGGAGACAGCCGTCCTCTCCAGCAGTGAGTGGTTCGGTTATTGGCTAATTGGTGGGACATTTGCTCATGAACTTATCTTTTCTCGTCTAATTTGTGTGCAGCCGTCGTCTATTCCTGCCACACCAGTGATTCAGCAAAACGGCATCCACGATTCTACTGAGCTGGACATTCTGAGAGAGCAGATCAAGTCTCGAGATACCAAGATTGTTGAACTCGAGAAAGAAGCAGCTCTTCTAAGGGATGAGAAAGACATGTTGACTCTGGAGGTAATTGGTGAATTATGTCACCTGCCGTGGGTTTTCTGACGATGTTCTTCCAGTACAAGGCCCCCAACGTTGAAAATATTATGCAAAATTCTTATATCAAACCTCTAGCCGAATATGCAGTACGCCTAGAATCTAACCTTGCCGAGAAGATTGCACAAAACCAGGAATTTCGGGACCAAATATCTCAACTGCAACCCGTTCGAATTATTTTGGAAGATATATCAACTGTGAGTAGCTTTTCGATTATCGAGTGTGTAATATAACCTCAAGGGTCCGGCAACTACAGAGTGCCAAGGAACAGGCCACGCAAAGGCTAGAAGAAGCGATCACCAAGAGGGATGTCGAGAATGCGCGTCTGAGGGAACAGCGCGAGCAGCAGAATGCAGAATTGGTCGAACGAAGACAAGGTGATTTCGCCAAATTTGCATCCATCCAAGAGTACAAAACCCTACTGGAAACCAATTCGGTATGTTAGCTGTGGTATCTTCTATGTCAAATTGGCTGACGCCTTACTCCTAGGCAAGGATCAAGGACCTCCAGATAGACTTGAGTCGCTGCAAGGCCTTACTCGCGGCAAAAGCTGGTGCTTCTGACCTGCTCGGGTTCTTCTTGGAAGGAGAAAGTGATCAAGGAAAGTTCTTTGAATTGCTGAGGGAGAGAGCCGCGTGAGTAACTTGCCTTCGTCTCGCTGTCGCTTCTGACATGATACTTGTAGCCAAGCTGAACGGCGTTCCGCCGCGCTCGAGCAGACGCTCGCTGGGCTTGATCAAACCCATCCCGACATCTCGAAGCATGTAAAGGCTGAGGCAGATACTCTCGAGCGGCTTTCGCGAGTCAACGCTGAGCTCGAGAAATACCAGAGAATTTACGGCGCTTCCTCTGGACTTCCCCCAGACGTTTCGCGTCTAGCAGAGCAGCTTCGGACCAAGGACGAGGAGCTTGAAAAGCTACGACTTCTGGAAAGACAGGCCAGAGAGGTGCGTTGGATTTCAATAATCTTGAACTGAGCATTGGGAACTCATGGTCGCTATCAGTCCGAGGAAGGTCTTATGCCCGAAATCGAGAGACTTTCTTTGCAATGGGATTCTCAGGATAGCCAGCTGAAGAGCAAAGTTTTTGACCTTAGTAAACTCGAGGAGCGTTTACACAAAGCCATGATAGAGGTATGTCTAAACGTTTCTAGGAGCACTTCGCAACCTTCTAAGCGTGAAACAGAAAGCAAAATCAGATAATAAATACTTCGCCGCCATGCGGGACAGGGATGCCATTGACACAGAAAGAAAAAACCTCCAAGCAACGTTTGCCAAACAAAACCAAGTTCTCGACCATATTAGAGGACTGAATAAGGTGATCCAAGAGAACCATGTAAGTAACGACTCTCCAATTTTTTTTTTGCGCGGGGCTGATGTCGGCGACAGAACATTTGCGAACAAGAGAATATGGTGTTGAAGGTGTCCAACGACCGTCTCAACGCCCAGCTTCTAGTTCTAAATAAGGAAATTCCGGAGCTGAGGGCTCAGATCGAAGATGAGAAGCACCGGGTCCGTGAGGTAAGCTCAATAGGTTCATCTTACTCTGTAGCACTTATTGAACTACTGCGCCTTGTAGTACGCTGCCATAGTGAGCGAACGAGAAAAGACCCTTCAACAAAAGCGAGCCGAACTGCGAACTACCGAAGATGACGTTATTCGCATGAAGAAGGATCTGGAGAAGCGAATGGCGCAGGTCAAGAGAGCAGCCAAGTCTGAATCGAGCAACAGCAAAGGCAGTGTTCTTGATCATCATGCTGACAACGCCATAGTAAGTCCCTTTTTGTGGTTTAGTACGTCTTCAACTGTTGGTGTTCCTTTAGAGACTCGTCAATTGCTCCATTTGTCACGAGAAACCTCGAAACACAATTATCATGAAGTGTCTGCATAGTATGTACCACCTTATTTGGTTGGTTGTGCTCGTATACTTACCACTCCATTGCAGCTTTCTGTAAAGAATGCGTGGATGCCCGCCTGTCTACTAGACAGAGAAAGTGTCCAGCTTGTAATGCGGCTTTCGGTGCTGGGGACATTCGTGATTTCTTCATGCAGTAGTTGAGTTCAACGATTCTTCCTTATGTTTTATGTATCATCCTGTACTTTATTCGCGTCTTGCATTTATTATATTATTACAGACAGGAACTCCTCCCCATTCATCTATTACTTTACTTATACCTCAAAATCTCATCTGCACTTGTGACTATATATACCACTTATAGAGGACGAGATAATATATGAATTGCAAAACTGACGAAGGATGATATAGATTATGTAGTAGTTTAACGCTTGACCCAAGTGTACTGAATCGAAAGTATGAGCGTCAGTGAATCGAGAGTTACAAGAATTAGAACGTACCCTCTTGCGAGCCTTGGCAAGACCTGTCTTCTTCCTCTCCACCATACGAGGATCACGTCTGGTGAGTTTGGCTGGAAGTTTACTGTTAGAAATGACATAGAATACAGTAACCGAACAAAAACGCACCTCTCCTGAACATCGTCTCCAGCTCTGGCTCATGAGCAACGATACCCTTTGCAATACCTTGGGCAATGGCGCCAGACTGCCCAGATGTACCGCCTCCACGCACAATGGTAAAAATATTATATTTACCAAGAGCACCAGCGACCTTAAGGGGTCTCGTTATTCGCTCGCGGTCTGCGGGCAGAGGGAAGAATTCATGGATAGGGAGGTTGTTGACGAGGATGGTCGACGCTGTTACCGAAAATGTGGGCTGGGTCTCCATGATTCCAAGCACGGCTTCGGGTGAAGGTTCTTGGGCCCTTTGCACCGGGATCATCCATACCCTCGCTCCGCTCGTCTTCCGCTTTCCTACAGTATACGAGCGACCGAACTCATCAAGAACAACCGTCTTTCTCTTTCCTCTGTTCAGCAGGGCTTCCTTCTTGCTGCTCTCATACATGGCGAGGATGTTGTTGAGCTTTTCCGCAAGCTCTGGACAACCTCCCACGGCAGCGACGCGTTGGAAGTCGTTTATTTGATTGAGCAGTTTCGTCACCCTGCGGTAGCGAGTTGTTGTGAGCTTTGTCTGGAATTCGGCGGCCATTTCCGCTTGGTCTTTCCAAACGGGATTCAGAGGAGGAAGACTGGCTCTGGCGAATTCGGGGAGAGGGAGGAGATAATTTTGTCGTAGGAATGTCTCCGACTTTGAGATTGCCTTCTCCAAGTGCATCATCTGGTCATAATAGACTGCCCGAGTTGTGTAAAAGCTAGGTGATTCTGGGATGGGCTTTGGCCGTCTCGACGCTCTCTCTGCGTCCTGTTGACAGAGCGACACCGACGAGGTAAACGGGCGCATAGACACACCCGATCTGTTCGCTGAGAACCGCGCTGCCTGGCGCAATACGTGGGGTCGGAGGACACTCATGAGTTCCCTGGAGGTGGAGGACGGAAACACGGTTTGGCAAATTTGAAGCACAAAATGCGACGTCACGTGGAAACTTCCGACGCGACCCCGCATGCACTGACTGCTCTCAACAACATACGTTCACCGCCCGCAACGATATTCCGGCATAGCCCTGTAGACTATCTAACCTCAGGAGCTTTGAATTCTAAGAGAATGGCGGCAGCAGAAACCAACTTCTCCGCTGCGCTGACGACGTGGAAAGGTGTGTACCGCGCACACACTGAGTGCTACATGTATTGACGCATATTCTAGACATTAATCTTGCTGAGCTCCAGAAGACGTTGGATGCCCAAGGTATTGAACTTGTAGACAATCAGAAGGAAAGTGTGGTTGGCCGTAAAGCCCTCGCCGAAAAGACCAAAGGTCAGAGGACTGTCCTCAGCAGGAGCTTCTGAGCTGAACACATTTTGCTATTAGACTTCAAGAAGCTTCCAGAGGATGAGAAAGTGAACGCGTTCAAAGGACTACTTAAAGGTATGTCATTTCCCGAAACTCTCATTGGCTTATCTCTTACAACATCCTCAGCCTACCAGACGGAGATTGACAACTTGACCAAACGGTCCAAGTCCTCTGACAATGCGTTCCTGCATGTCTACAAGGTCCTGGCCGAGGCTCCGGATCCTTACCCTTTGCTCGAAGCCGCTGTGGTGCGTGTTATGCATACCACTTTCGACATTTCCTAATTATTGACTGTCCAGGACCAAGCCGTCAAGGTCGCGGAGGCTATGGAACAGGAGCTCGAGCTGCATCGCCTAAAAAGCGAGAATGCTGAGCTGAAGAAGCGTATTAGTGACTTCGCGACGATCGAGAATGCGAAGAAGAAGCTCGAAGTCAAGGTTGACCAAATGGAACAGAAGGTTAGTGGACCGTCTGCGTGTTGCTCATGGTCTACATACTCATATTGCACAGATGGATACCCTGATTCAAGAGAAGGTTTCGCAAAAGGCGAATGAACTCACGGCCACTTATGATGAAAAATTACGCAATTACGAGGACAGGGAACAGGACTTGCAGCGTCAGCTGTCCCTCACGAAGGACCAATTACGAGATTTGAGAACTTCAAACGACTCTAACCAAGCCAAACTCTTTGACCACAGCCAAAAGCAAGGTACATACACTCTCTTGATCAGTCAACATTACGCTCATTTTTTCATTACCAAGACCAGGAAACTGTGGCGAAGCTCGCTGAGGTTGACATGATCATTGCAGACCTCGACCGTGCCAATAGTCGCATTGTCGCGCTCGAACACCGTAATGTAAGTTCCTTCAATTTTTTTTTTGGTTCTAGCGCTTACTCTCTGCCCAGGAAATTCTGCGTGCAGAGATCGAAACTACCCGCAGCGGTACTAAAAGCTCTGAACGGTAATTCGTCTCTTATGTTTTGTTGAAGTTGTGCTCAACTGCTTGTTTGACAGTGTTGATGCTCTGGAGTCTCAAATTGCAGAACTCGAACGCGAGACGGAATCGTTGTCGCGCTCTCTCGAATCTCAGAAAACCCGAACATCAGAAGTTGAGGCTGCTGGCCAAAGAAAAGCGGACGATCTCAACAAGGAAGTTCAGAAGAGAGTGGGTTTTCTCATTTCTACTTCTTCAACAAATGCTTATCTTCAGCAGTCGTCAGAAATCGATCAACTGAAGGCTAAACTGAGGACATTGAGCGACTATGATGAAATCAAGCGAGAACTCGAGATCATGAAAGTGTGTCTGCCTTCGTACATACATTATCTCGCAACTGATTCTCTCCCAGTTTGTGGAATTCTCCGGTTTTGACGCGAACGATGAGGAAGAAACCGACGTACCGAATGGCTACGACAGTAAACTCTATCTTCCAAGTCCAAACGCTGAGAAGACGAACATTAGGGAGGGTCGGTCACTAGAAACACTCCTAGCGACCAAGAACAAACGCCTGCAAGAAGAGCTTACCAAACTTCGCGTAAGACATTCTAGGCCCGCCTTCCAATTTCCTTACTGACCCGTTTATAGATTCTCAGTGGAGAGCTCGAAGAACATTTGCAGTCCTCTCAAGCAAAACTCAATCAAGCCACTGTGGAGTTGCAGAAACAAAAGGAGCTGAACGAGAAGTTGGAAGTTGATTTACTGTCAATAAACAATGACAATGACCGACCCACAACGGACACTGACCATGATGTTCTGGCCGGACTGGACATTGGAAAGAAAGTGGTAAATACGATCGCTTCCTACGACTTATTTTGTGGAAACTATGGCTTATGGATATTATTTAGGACACCCCCGTTCGCACAACCCCTATACCTTTCACTCCCTCAGCAGATACATCTATCTTACCCATCGTAACGAGCCAACGAGACCGCTTCAGGCAACGGAATGCAGAACTCGAAGAGGTGAAGTCCTCGTCGCGTTTTATGAAACACTTCGCTGACCTGCTTATCAGGAACTACGCAAGCAGTTCCAAATCATCTCCGAACTCCGCAATGAGATCAAGACCTTGCAGAGCGACAACCTAAAATTATACGAGAAGGTCAGGTATATGCAGAGCTACCGTGAGGATTCGGGCTCTAGGCCAGTCACCCAATTGGACCCTCTACCACCGCCGTCGGGACTGCCAGATGGTATGAGTAAATACCAAGCGCGATATGAGGAGGCTATGAATCCTTTTGAAGCATTTAGAGGCAGAGTGAGTGAATCTCGTTCTCCGACTTATGGACGTAACTGAACTGCCCATAGGAAGCGACCAGGGCGTATCAGGCACTGAATCCAGTGGAGCGAGGTGTTCTTGCATTGACACGGAATATTTTAGGAAACCGACGAGCACGAGCACTTTTCATTTGCTACGCGTTCGCCCTGCATGTGATGGTCCTCTTCACAACATATGGTTGTACTAGTTCATCTTCATCGCAGCTGGAGACTCAGCCTCGCCCTTCCATTCGGTCGTGACACTGAACAAAGGGTGGACTCCATTCGTATTACTAAATTATTATGTATAGTACAAGATCTGGTTGTTGGTGGAGTATACAGTAATGCATTGTGGATTTCGCGCAGGACAATCGCTCGATTGCAATTAAAAGCGTGTAAGATTAAACTCTAGTTGGCTTCTTGTTTCGGTAGAAGGTGAGGGCTTGCTCGGAGGCTTGGAGTACAGGTTTTAGAGCCTAAAATAGATCAGTGGAAATATTCAATTATAAGTTAATGCCGCTCACATTCTGTACGCGAACAGACTCAATGCCATGTTGCTGAGCCATCTGGACCAACGCCTGAACCTTCTCCGGAGTCTTGGCTATGTAGCCTATCATTTTTGCTGCCTTAGTGGCTCTCTGCGCGGGTGTCGAAGCCCCACCAGTCTGTGCCTCTGCAGGCGGCGGGTATGTTGCCAACCAAAACTGTCTCAAGAACTCATTGGCGGCTGTTTGGCATGTAGTCATCTGTCTAAAGAGGCCATCGGGTATATCATCTAGAGGTGGATCAGATAAGGACCGGCAAGAGGGCTGTGGAACGCACTTTTTCTGGTTTTGCCGTCCAAACGATTTGAAACATTTGTGGTCATTGAGATGAGTGCAGCATCACCAGCCTTGCGCTCGATTTTAAGCTAAATGAGGCGCGTTATTTAAAGCTCGATTGAGCAAGGAGATTTACAAACCTGCGTGAGTCGATTCTCCCAGTGCTGCAGTTTTGATTTGGCGTCGTTCAACACGATTATTGGGTCAATCTTCTATAGATAAAAAAAAAAAAGTTAAGAACATCACTGGCAGAAAAGAAAGAACGTACCTGCTTAGCAGCTTCTTCAGCCTCCTTCGACATCCTAGCTTCGAAATATCGCTGGCTGTCCTGCATTTCAAGAATGATACCAGCTGATGACTCTGGATCGTGCAGATCGTCAATGTCAATCTGAGAATACGAGTCCTGCGCTGTAGGGTCAGAATCAGTGCTGACTTGTTAAATGGATGTATTCACCTCGCCGTGATCCAGCCTTCGTCTCTTCGCAGGAGGGATCTCTCCTCTATGAATTGATAAGCTATGACAATAAGGGAGAGGTTTACGTGGAGGAGCTCACAAAGCCGAGTTGAGGAGACGTTCGGAATGCTCGTTGAATTTCCTAATTAAAGGCAATGCGGCCTTTTGACGACCAGCCTGCATCGTAATATCCTTTTCGTTCCCAGTCTATCATCACGATTTCAGAATTTGCATTCATTATTTGCAGACTCTATACCCACGTCATCATGGTCCTCCATAGTGGCCGCAAGATCAACATACACTTCCACATGTTCGTTCCGCTGACGCCTGGGCTCCAGTTCTAAGAAACTTTGTGAAGGTAGTAACGCGAATAAGGAACATCATTACTTACCATCATCATCTCGTTCCAGGTACTTGTCGAATATAGGGTCATCTTTAACAACATGCTGTGCAGCTGATGAACGGATAGACGCTCGGTGTGCATTGAACAACTTTGACTGGAAGTATCGTTTCCAGAATTGCTCCTCCGACAGCTGGACAGGCTGGGCTTGAGCAAGAGTTGGAGTCGATCAAGTTTATACCATACCTTGTTAGGCACATTTTCACTATATGCCGTAGATACGATAGGATATTCGTCGAAAATGTCATGGACTAGTTGAGGCGTAATCCGAATCTTGATTTCCCCTCCTTCGACAGCTTCGGGTCGCGGATCCACCAGTTGACCAGGCTTTCCCTTCTTTTGACCTTCAGCAGCGGATTGGGCCAATATAAGATGCTTCAACGGCCTTCAGCATAACCCTTTGAATAAACCACTGCCCTTACCTCGCGACCATCCCAAAACTCTGCTTCAGTGATCTGACCAGACATAACCAAGTCGCGATGCAATGTTCCTAACTCGGGATTGCTCATGAGGACCTTCTTTCGCAATCTGAAGTCACTTGCAGGATCACTGCCTGTGATGACGGGAGTGGCCCTTCTATCGCTGCTATCCGACGCAGCTCTGGAGACAACTTGACGCGAAGGGGCCACGCCAGGCTTGGGCGTCGAGGCTATTGGTGTTTGAAGAGCTGAGGTGGGTAGACTATTCGAAACTGCGAGGGGTGGCGCATTGGGCTTCATCGCTTCTGGGGCGCTTCTATTGCGACTTATGATAGACGTGAGCTCTTGTTTGAATTTTTCGCGCTCTGCAGCTGCGATGGCTTGTGGCGAGGTGAAAGTGAAGTTATGCCCATTATCATCTCCGTAAAGACCCAGCTTTAGTCTGACCTGAGCAGCGCCTTCTTTACTGCAAAAGAGAGCTATGGTGTGCACAGGTGAGCACAGTAGAACCACGTTTAACGAAGAACCACTGACATGACGCCTCTGCGTATGGGACGCGTATTGAGGGCGCCTTCTTCCCATCCTGAGTCCATTGCAGGTGGGTGTCCGTAAGCTCGAGCAGCCCTGGCAATTTCTTGCAAGACGCCTTCGCTGTGCACACCGTGGTAGGCATAGAACAACCCGAGTCGCTGTTGTCGGACCCGTTGGCCTTGAGGTTATGTAATCCTTTCAGTCCGGACCGCGATCTAATCTACCCGTTGGCCAAATTTCTGCAACTCAACATCTCTCCTCGTTCACTATGACGGAAATCAAGAAACAGCTCATAGTGTTTGATTTTGACTGGTAAGGAATTTAATTTCTACGCACCACGCTTCTTATGGGTATGTAGGTCAATGGCAGACCAGGACACCGATAGGTGGATCTTTGAAGTGCTTGCACCTGATCTTCGTCGGAAAATGAAGAACTTGAAGGATGACCTCCAGTGGACCGACCTAGTGTAAGGGCTCAGTGACTCTTGAGATAGCGATAGTAACAAATTTCACAGTGCCCAATCTCTCCGCGAGGCTCATGATCGAGGAATCACAAAAGATCAAATTACCCATGCGCTTCAAATAATGCCATTCGTTTGTATTCTGTTTGCCGCGACGTATCCAGAGCTCATGGTACAACTTAGCATCCAGCAATGGTCAGGGCCGTTACCGACCTGAAGAAACGCGGAAAGACCACATTCTTGTGTTTATCCAACGCCAACTCAGTGTTTATATCTACCATCTTGGAGTCGAAGGGTCTCCAGACCTTGTTCGACGAAATAATCACAAACCCCGCGGAGTGGCATCCCTCAGGTCTATTGGATCTGAAGAGAAAAGTTGATCCGGCAGGTCCGCAACATAGCTGCAAAGTTGGCTGCAGTCCGAACATGTGCAAAGGTGGGTTCGGCAAAGCATTTCATGCACATCCGTCGCATTGATCCGGTTATAGGGGAAGAGCTAGAAGCCTTCCTCGCACGTAAGGGTGAAGAATATGATCGCATTGCATATATCGGTGACGGAAGCAACGATTTCTGTCCAATCCTGAGGTTAAGAAGGCGAGTTCGACACGGTTCGTTCTGCGGAAATTCCTCTGACGATGTTCGGACATATCAGCCAAGACATTAACTTTTGCAGAAGCGGCCGAGGACTGCAAAAGCGAATCGAGAAGGAGGGAGCAGCCGAGGGCTTGAAGTGCGATGTCCAATACTGGGGAGGCGCCTGGGAAATCGAAGAAAAGTTCAGCAAGCTCTAGCCAATTTCATCGCACAATGCTGATGGAACGGTACTCCGTCTGCGGTCAAACGATATATAGAAGGAAATGTGAGTGGAAATTTTGAATGAGCATCCAGTACCGAGTTCTTGTACAAAGCAGTACAAAGCACGAGTTCCATCGTGAAGTAAGAAGCATTTAGATAAAGTGGAGTGGCATCAACACATGTACGTTGGGGGAAGAACAGTGAATTGCGAGAGGAAAGAAGAGCAAGAATTTGGAATGGGGATAGGGATAGGCAAAGAAGTAAACATGTAGAATAAACGCAAAGAGTATCACCGCTACCATGCATCCACGCTGGTATTCCCTCTGCGGACATCTTTGGGGCCGGCAGACGTTGGAGGTGCAGGCTCTGCGTGGAACGGGTTCCTGTTCTGTGTTGCATTGAGTTGGCCAGTCGGAATTGCAGTACCATAAAATGAAGCCGGGACAGCTTGCGTTGGAGCATTGACATGCCTCGCTGACGGTGGAGGCGGTGGTTGCGCAACGTTGTAACCCTGGTACGGGTCAGCTTGCATGGGCACATACATGTTTCCAATATCCGTTCTCCTATCGAGCGAGTCGAAACCTGTGACGGCCTGATTTTGGTTGTAGGTGGCAGGGTATCGATTCCCAGTTGTCGTTGAATTGCTCGAGTATGCCTGCGGTGGACTTGATATCACGTTCTGGGCCCCGTACACCCCACCTGAACCGTCAGCACGAGCTGCTGACCGCACGTTTGACATGACAGCGTCCCGCCTAGAGTTATTATCGTCGTCCACCATGATCGTCTGCGGCTGGTATGCATGTGATAATTTCGAAGGAGGAGGTGGGTACCGTGTATGTGCGCCTCCCCAACTATTCATCCCCGTAGTGGAGGCCATTTCGGCCTGTTGCTGCAGGTACTCCAGCTGCGGGTATGGTTGGGCAGCAGAAGCCTTTCCAGCCTGCCGACGCTCCCATTCTCTCATCGCATCGTCTCGATTGAGCACCGGAGTCAGTGCATTGCGTCCACCTATGACGTCCTGGTTCATGTGCTGCAGCCGCGCAAGAGCTGGGGGTACAGCCGAATCCATCTGGTTGATTGTGTTTGCACGAGCTCGAGCGTTGGGAATGTAAGGATTGGCCGGTATGTTGGCGGGAAGTGCTCCCATCCCTGTTCCTCCTGGCTGCCCGGCATACTGTGTGCCACCAGAGCCAGCACTGTTGAGATGCCCTGACGAATTCTGATGTGAAAGAGTACGGTGGGTAGCAGGTTGGCTTGGAACATATGGTGTATGCTGTTGCTGCTGCTGTGGCGCCGATGCCGGTGGTGGTTGCGGGATTTGTTGAGGCTGGTATGGGGTGTTCACAGCTTCCGATGATGCAGAGCTATAGCCTGATGACGAGTGCTGAGGGTTTTGCGATGTGATGTAGGGATTCCTGAACGTGTTCGCAGCTTGTGATTGAGCCTGAGCCGTATAGGCTTGATGTTGGGCAAGATGGTGATTGTATGATGCAGCATCTGTATAGGCTCTTGTTCCCTTGGGTTGCGAAGGAACAAGACCACCATACGGTCGCTTAGGGTCAGTGCTACCCGTTGCCGCTGTGGTGTGCGCAGGTGTCAGCCCGTCAGGCTAAAGAAGCCAAGATGCTATTCAGTGATGCTCAGATAGAATGGGAAAAGGCGATGCGTACCACAAACGGTTTTGTGTACTTCTCTCCCGTGATAAATGGATGTAGCCTCGCTTGTTGAGGGGTCCATCTTGTCACAGGATTCAGATTCAGGAGCCCTTGACAGAAATCGATGAACGCAGCCCGATTGTTCAGCTCTGATTGAGTAACAGCATCAGTCATCCAGCAAACTCAACACGTGAAGAGCTTGAATGCTTACCCTTCTCTATCTCGTGACCCTGCCGCGAAGACTTCGAAGTAGGCATAGGCGCAGTGTTGATGATTTCAGGTAGTGAAGTTGCCTTGAAATACTGCTTTCCTGGCTGCTCGTTGGTGCCGTGCTCCCTTGAGTACTGTTCCAGACTCTTCAAGCGATACTTTTTCTCGGGTTGGTTCGTACGAGGGTTGTAAACTTCTTGCACCTCGAAGAATTGACTCGATTGTTTGCCGGTGTTCAGCATGCTGAGTGGGAGCATCCTGGAAAGTCATAGAAGTATGTTTAAGTTAAGCGGTCGGTGCATAGATGGAAACACAAACCCTAGCATCTCAATTATTCGAGTCAGTTGGTTGTATTCACTCGTACCCGGGAAGAGTGGTAGCCCGAGGAAGAGTTCAACAGCTATGCAGCCCAGAGACCACATATCGATCGCGGCAGTATAGGACATGCCGAGGAGAACCTCAGGCGAGCGATAGAAGCGCGACTGAATATACGTATAGACAGTCTGTCGCTCATGACAGGCTGAACCAAAATCGATGACCTTGATCTGAGGTGATTGTAGACTGACAAAAAATCATCAGCGACATTCTACGGAATGCTTCCATCAAACAGACTTACGATTTCAATAATATATTCTCCGGTTTCAGATCACAATGTATAAGGCGAGCCTCTTTGAGGACCGTCAACGCATCCAAAAGCTGTGCCATGAATACCTTGACGAGTTGTGTACTCAAACCTTGGAATTGATTTTGTTTGATCAACTCGTAAAGGTTGGAAGAAAGCAACTCGAACACAAGGCAGAGATGACTTCGATGGATGAATGAGTCCCGCAAACGTAGGATGTGGTGCTCGTCCGTGGGGTCGCATTGTTTGTTAAGCTAGAGATAGAACCCGCGTAAATGGTTAGATGCGCAGCATCTGTGTGGAAAATGACGCACCAATTCCAGAATAGTCACTTCCATCATACTCTGGTTGAAGTAAGCGGGCTTATTCTTCACCACTTTGACCGCGACGATCTCGTGCGTTTTCATATTTTGACATTTGACAACCTGGCCGAACGTGCCCTGGCCAAGAATGTCCAGAATGAGGTACCTGTTCTCATGTTCAGTGCTAATAGAATGGAGAACGGACAGAGGCTATGAAAACGCACTTGTGACCATCATCACTGCCTAGCCAATCATTGACATACAAGATATAATCGTAGTCGTCGTTATCATATCCATCGTTGTGCGCCGGCTTGCTAGGCTTCGTCAGTACACGTCTGGGGTTATGCGTCGACTCATAACGGAATTGAGGGTTGCAGATGTGGTAAGTGTCAAGGATGTTGGTAGTTAATTGACGTAAGGGCTGTTGTTGAAACACGTTTTAGTATTCATTGAGTATTCATTGAACTATTTTTGAAGACAAGACTCACTGAAAGATATTGGCCATCTGCACCCATGCGCCGTCCTGCGGGCACTATGTCAACCTGAGGTTGCAAGTCATGCGCCGTTCGGACTCTACGGAACCCCGGTGCCCTCCTTTTGGGTGGAGGGTCGACATTCATGGCCTGGTCTTGCGGGTAGTAATGGGACCCTTGTGCTGAACTGGGATGCATGTAGGACAAAGGTGTTGATGGATTTGAGTGTGATGCCTTTATGCTCATAGCATGCGTGTTGAGATGTGCAGGCATCGGCGGATGCGGACTGGAAGTGTCCATTGTGTAAGATGACGGGTAATTGCTCGACGAATAATTGTTATTCGTGGAGGGAGGAGATGAGTAAGACGTCGACATGGGAGGGGTAACAGCTTCCACTTTGACCGAGTGATTTCGACTGTGAGATTGGTATGTGACAGGATGCGGTCGTTGTTCTACCGTGTTTCCGTATGGATAGGATGCTGAGGTTGGTGAATACTGATTCTGGTGTGAATATTGATCAAGGGGTGACGCAGAGACGGGCGTGTTAGGGACACGGAGTGGAGAACGGCCTCCTCGGTTGACAGGGGAAAGTGCAGAATCGTGCTGTCCTGGTTGCAAACGTTTTGGCGGATGAGAAGCGGAGCCGTTGAAGTACATGTCTGAGTATTGGTCATTGGGAGATGCAGTCGGGTTGGCGGAAGGCGTTCCTGTTAACGATTGAGGTTGATATCCAACACTTGAGGAGTAGAACGAGTTGTGAGACAACTGGGGTTGCTGCCGAGGGCCAACCATGGTTTGATTATCGGAAGTGAAAGCACCTTCGAGATCGTCCTGTGGATGATGGCGTCGAATGCGCGAAGTGAGGTTGGGACCGGCGCTACCACCCAGCGACGTGCTCCTGGATAACTGGGGTTGTCCACCCGATGTATACGGCGACAAATTTGCACCCATTTGCTGTTCTTGCTCGAGCAGCTGCGAGATGCGAGGTTGCCGGGTAGGAGGCACCGAGCCTTGATGAACGGTTTGCATGCGCTGTGACGATCCCTGGGGTGGAGGTGGAGGTGGTCCTGGATAGAGATAGGCAGCCTGTGCTGCGCCTGGTGTCTGACCCGAAGAAGGGAGTGGGTCGACCTGTGTCTGCCAACGGGGAAGATCGAAGCTTTCGTTTGTGTCGTGCATGTACAACTCTGGTTCTGACATGATTCCAATCGCAGATGGTGTGGGTCGTGCGTGGGAGGCTGTAGACCGCGGTGGTGAGCGACGACGACGACGCGGAGGACGACGAGCAGCGATGTGGAGGAAGAGTTTGGATTTAGCAGATGGCGGTCAAGAGCTGTGTTCGTGGTAAGGGGCTCAGGGTTCATAAATCGATAACCACGACCACCAGCCCAGCCGATGCCGCGCATTCACCACTCTCTTAGCCTTTTTTTTCTTTCAATTCAAACTACTACATGACATCGACCTGCGAGCGCGCTGTCTCCCATCGATTACGCCGCACGCATGTGACAGCATCCACGGCTACGGGCCCTTCTCTATCGCTTTTAATGCCTCCACGATCCCTTTTTCAGCCTCAAATACCATCTGTTGGCCCTCTCCCAGGCCAAGAGGAAGGTCCACTGACAGAAAAATCTGTTTCTGAAACCGCTTCGCTACAAGCATGATGAAAAGTCGAATCACGAGGACCTCAGTAACAACGACGATCTCGACAAAGAAGGACACCTGGGCTAGCCACGGGCTCTTACCTAAACGTTGAGCCATCGATAGAGCAACGTCCGAGCTTGATGTGCGAAACAACGATGTTGCTGCAGAAGGAGAACCGGCCTAATACCAGTCCTCCGTCAACGTTCCATCTGTTTTCCCGGTATGATGTGAAGCAACACCTACGGTTCTGGGTGGCATGGCACAGGCCCAATCCTTGCATAAGCTTCCGTGCAAAACCGCCTTTTCGCCGTCTTCGACATTTCCGTTCGTGCCCGCGACACCGATCCAGAGCATGTATGTGTCCACCATCTGCGTTATCTGCAGCACAAGAGGTGGCAATGTCGGTTTACTTGCATTCAACACCTTGACTTGAACTTTTGTAGAGCTTTCCGAAGTCATCGTGCTTGATGGTGAAGGCAGCAAACGAAAATGTGGCGTAAGTCGGGATGTTTATTTTTGGTGTACTCGTACTTTCAATCTTGAATGCCATTTCGCCGACAGGTATTCCTTGTCTTCCCGGTGCACGTTAGCCCTTGTGGTGATTTCTTTCGATACGAACTCTAATATGCAAGTGGACGTGGAGAGAGCCTGATTTTTGACCCTTCATAGTTTTCGATCATGACTACCATATATGGCAATATGTTCCCCCGCCCATATCCAAGAACGGAGCTTCCCCACTGCGCACACCTCTTTCCTCAACTATCACCTCTTTTTCTGACACCGTACGAATTCGCCCACCTACGGCATGGAACATTCTCACGCGACCCCAAAATGCTATTGCGATCTAGTTTGTAAAATTTACACCAGCAAAAAAGAGCCGGGCCGGTTGGTTATTAGTGACTCCATTTCGTTGATTGTCTAACAACAGTGACAGGGAGTTCTACCGCTGCCCAAAGCCATTCAATATCCCATCAAGCACACAATGCAAATTCTTCTGTATGTTGAAAAAAGACTTGCATCGATATCTATACTGACAATCCCTGTTTTTTAAGTGTGGCTCGACGAAGCGCTGCCTGGTCAAGGCTTACCCCCAACACCCCAATCAGCCCAGCCAGGACCATCTACCGCAAGGCAACCTGCACCCCCAGTTACTCCCACCCCTTTGCGATCGGTTAAGCGACATTTCTCTGACATGGAAGATGATACCCCGGCTCCCGGCCCCTCTCCTGAGAAACGCTCGCGAACTCTGACTCAGGAAATCCAGGTGGCTCTGAACCAACCGGCAGCCTCATCTTCCCCTTTGGTGACCAGATACGGTCCCGATACATCGGATACGCGACGCCCTCAGACCCCTCAGAGGAACTATCAAGTCCAGTCCTCATCATCCTTCCGAGCTCTCTCCCCGACGCCATCCCCTGTGCCAAGGCCCAAGTTCAAACCTGCGCAGACGAATGTCGCAACTTCAACATCCGTACGTAATTTGGTGTCTTGATTTACACCCTTACTTACTTTTGATTTGATGACTTACCAGTATCACCCCATCGAAGCCCCTCCTAGTTCGCAAGACACTATTGGGGGAAACGATGCGCAAGAACTGACCGCAGATTCTATTCAGAGCATGCTACACTCCTTTGGAGGCATTCCTGAATACGTCAGGAAGCTTGAGAGAAAGAAGATCGCAGCTGAGAAGAGCCGAGACGCAAAGGCAACAAAGATAGCGCATCTTGAAGCTGAGGTTGAAAGGTATGCAGTCTGTGAACCACTAGGAGTTGAATCTCACTATGTGATGCAGGCTCAAACGAAGAGAAACCGAGTTGGAAGAACTCGTCGCGCTGTTGGAGAGGGATCGCTGAAGGATTGATCCACAATGATTCGTCAACTTTTCTTGCTTGTATATTCTATCTTACGTACCGTATATTTGCAAAGTCATTCGCCTATATGACCTACTGTGTTACTTCTACTTCTTCTCTGACTGAGCCAAGCACAATTGTGATCGATCAGATCGATGTTTTGACCACTGCCCTGATCGTGTCGTAAACGCATCGTAGGTGATCTCAAATGGGGAAGCGGTGAACTCAGCTAAAGCAATGGGGGCCTATTTCCTATTACTAACCTACCAGTTCACCGCGTCCAGGATGTGTATGCCTAGATTGGGTTGAGGGTGATTTCAGTGCATATGCAATGACACAGAGTATGAACAAGGTCGTCAGAGATGCACTTGACATTATCAGGGGGATGTACCCTGTTATAATAGTGATACAAAAAGGGAGTCAGTTGGTGTTTCGAGAACAAAACCAATTGTAAACTTCCATCTGTGAAGCGCAGGTAGAAACTATTGTCCGCCGATACTCCACGACGAAAGTTGCAAGTCTACGACTTCATTATTCCGTTCCAGAAAATCCAAGGCCGATCTTCCGGGAGCAGAATGTGGCCTCTGGTGATACTTATAGGTAAATTTGGTTACCAATTCTGCTGAGTCTTGCAGAGAACGATAAATGGTCGGGTTTTCATCACGGCTCCGGGCAACTCACCCGAAGAGGACACAATGTCCCTTCTCACACCGGAGGTAAGAGTCAGGGCAGCTCCACTCTAACTGCCCTTAAGGCAGTTGTTTCGTGGTCAAACCAAGGTCAAACGGTGGTCAACTCATGATTCAAAATGCGCGTGTACAAACAAACATGCGGTCCGGGTATTCTCTCGCAAAGGATCTCGACCTTTTCCCTTTGTTCGCGATGCATATGCATGAGAGCGCATGTTCCCCACGTGGTTCTTCCTTTCAACTGAGGATGTCCGCCTATGCTACCAATTTTACTACCCATACCGATTTCCTGTCCGGCTTGATTTATTTATTTATGCAGCGAACCACCCATAGCACCTCATACAGTATGCTGAGATTGTAGTATGGGGGCAGCAGACGGCTTCACCGTCAGAACAGAGTGAAATCTGGCTTGAGGACATTCACAATGCCACTCTTTTTTAACTCTTTATTGAAGATGCAGAGCAAGTTCACGTGAGATCTGAACGTGGCGTTGCGGAGGGTAAAATATAACCACAACATAACCGAGTGTTGATCATGGAATAACTGCCTCGAGTCTTGCCTCCGGTGTCAGCAAGCACTGGCGATCCAGGAAGGAAATTCAATTCTGGGACACAGCCTATTTGATTGCTCGAAGGTAGGTGTTATACGGGAGTTTGTTAAGAAATTACGAGAGATGCAGTAGAGTCGCGGAAATCCATTATGCAGGATGTAGAAAAGTCTGTAACTATTATGGGAACGAGTTAGTTCTGACTTCATCTTCTAAGTATATTTGAGACACTCACATATTCTTCATAATGATGAAGGACCTCTCGAAGCTGTTTTCGCGTGATTTCTGCTCGAAAGAGGATTTCGTCGTCGGATCTCTTTCCATCAAAGTACTGATTGATTCTGTTAGGAATAAGCATTAGTCCAATAAAATACTTATATGTCTTGGTGACTACGCACGCATCAAATCGCCTTGCAATAACAGGGTCCTTTCCCTCTGACATAGCAGACAGCCAACGACGTTGCGTGGGTTTCGCCTTACCAGGCTCTGGAATCATGCTGGGGCATAAAGGGTCCTCAGAGGTGTGCCACCCAGAATCCTCCGCATCAGGCTCAGAGTCATTGTGTGAATCACTGTCATCGTCTACAGCATATTCGTTGAAATTCAATTCGCTGATCTCGCTCTGCCTCGAATGAGTTGATGACATCCTTCGAGCGAAGTTTTGGGCCGCTTTGGAACTTGATTTGAGGAAAAATGAAGTTTGCCTCTCTGATGCCGTCGACGGGTACTCTTCATCGAAGGTGCATTCTTCCGACGTCGATTGTCGGCGCAAAACTCCATTCTTGAGGCCTAACTTCATGTCCCTAGCTGTCTTGACTCGGATTTTGAGTTCCCGAGTGGCTACTACGCGAATGCGAAGATGGAGCGTTATGAGAAGGTCGCGTTTGAGCAGCCAGAGTACTACATCATGATAGACGGGTATAAGCTCCTTCTTTGAGTTCATGACCGAAGCAAAGAAGTGGTTGTCTGTTTGTTTTGACATGGACATGGATATTGTCGAGAGGATGCGGGCCAAAGGGGGAATGGACGGATGCGAGAATTCTTCTTGGAATTCTCTCGACAATTGAGGCAACCTATAGAATGAGACGCATGTTCATCAGTTAATGGGGCAAATCAAAGCTAGAATTGATTCACTCACGGTGCACTGAACTTTGGTGGCAAGGCAAAGACCGTTTTTAAGCCTGCATGGACCACATCGATCACCTTTGCCCTCCGGTGTATTACAAGCCACTTGACGATTGGATATATCTTAGTGTCAAGATCCCATTCTAGGATGGCTGCCATTTCAGCGAGACTAAAAACAACGTCGTTAATGCGTGCCCGTAGAAGGAAATTTGAATGGACGAACGAGAGATTGACCGACGCATTTTCCAAGAAACGAATCAACTCTTCCACGAGAGTGCGATCCTCATTTGAATCGTGTGGACCCTTCAGAATTTGATGGGGATCCATATCGTTATCTATGTCGAGCAAAAGAAGCGTCTTCCATGGAGCGGCTGCAGGAAGTTTCCAACCCAGACTCATGTCTTGCCCCCAGTTAAGAGTCATGTCGTCGTCAAGTGGGTGAACAGCGTCGTGTTCTTGTTCGTCTTGACTGTGAAGAAGAGAGTCAAGATAAGGAGGTAGCTGGAGCTCTAGAGGGAGGTAGTTGATAGTAACATAGGCCACGGAGGATGATTTGATAGCTTCATAGATGAGTTTCATTGCTTTGGCAATAGAAGATGCCTCAAAGGCTTGCGATGTGTACGTGGAAAAAGGTTCACCTAGTACAGAAGGACGAAGCAAGATGAGTCAACACTGAAGATACGAAAGACACCAAACGCCTACCTTTAGAAATACACCGCTCCTTGAGTCGAATAAGTGCATCGCACTCCGTCTCCACGAAATTTGATAAAACTTGTTCTTGGTATAGCACAGCGGTAAGAATGAATGCGATTTGCTCATACAAGATGTTGAAGTACTTTGAAAGATTCCCAGATGCCGCAGATGAAGGATCAGGGAGGTCGAGAACGAGAACAAGGTGGAATGTGTGAAGCCAGGTGCTTTTCGAGGCTGCAGGCGCGTCGGAGGCTGGCACCTCAGGGCTCATCGATGGATGCTCCTCTGTGCGAGGAGATAAAGACTCTTGCGGATCCCTCGACCCTCGACCTCTTGACCCAGCTTTAAGCTTCTCCGGCTTGAACCTCCATGCGCCGTCCGACTCAACGCATACGGGGTGACCAATGAACGCTAGATCATCAACAACCAGTTCAAACTTTTGATGGCACATTGATCGATGGGGACACAGATTCTTTGCAAGGAATTCTGCAGAATACCCTAACACATGTGCGTAGTCGTCTGGCATGGGGCTCTGGTCAGCGTAATTGAATCGTCCTGCGGGCGTTGCACCTCTCGGAAGGGGAAGTTGACAGGAGGTACCCATGGCCCTATTGAGCAATGCATTTGGACGCTGCCAGCAATAATCTGGGTCACGTCCAAAATCATGGGCAGGTATATTTGGAGCCTCCTCGACTTCAGCTTGTGAGTGGGATGCCCTCCATGGATTGTCGAATTGAGATATCGAAAGAGAACTATCGGGACGAGCACGAGCTAGCCTTGGGGACGGTTTTGGAAGCTCTGGCCATCGAAAGACTAGATTCGATTCCTTCGCGGATGTGGTTACCAGCAAGATGGCGAGCAGCGTTTCGGCCATTAGAATCAAGATGATGCAGAGCGTCAAGAATGTGGGTGATGTAGCTTGAAGTTGAACTATGGTGCATTTCTGTCCTTAGAGGACTTTACTTGGAATCAAAGATAAGAGCATTCGAATTTGTGATCGAGGTGAACGTGAAGGTTTAAGCTTGTAAGTTATAAGGCGGAAGCGTGCACGTGCGCGTGAATGTTCAGCAAGGACAAACACATCAGTGGCTATGAGATAAAAGTGAACTTTTTATCTGTATCGCCTAGTGATTCAGATATTCATGATATAAACAACACTATTTAGCTGACCTTCGACCTCATGTAGACATGAATCGCATTACCTTTCGCTCGATTTTGTGTAGGCAATTGATGGCGGATCTAAATATAAACGATGCTTTTATCCTAGAGCCACTGCCAAGGTCGCTGTTTGCCACCCAAGCCACTGCGGGTGAACACGCCCTTGGCAGTGGCTCTGGGGCATAAAGGCCCTTTATACGCATTTACGCGAGCATGATCCCTATTTAATATAGAAAGTAACCTTAGGAAATTGATGGCTATTTGGAATAAAAAGCGACTCGCCTATGTATCCAAATATTTGACGTATGCGGCTACCTCGAAAATTCAAATATAAACGGCATTTATATCTACAAGCCACAGACGTGAAACAAGCTCCAGAAAAGGACAAGGCCACTGACGCACACTGGCACTACCATTCGCGAGTCACCACGAAATTTGTTATAGAACCAAGTCAGCGCATCGATTTTAACCAACAACTGGCTCAATATGGATGAGCATCTGCCTAGGCGATAGTCACAGTTGACTACCTTCGAGGAACATAGGCGTCGGGGAGCAGTAAATTACCTGCTTTCCTCGAGAAATTGGAAAGACTCGAGGAGGAAAAGAATGGCTTCTTGAATCAAAGGATTAGTGCTTAAAATTGATAACGTCCTGCAGACCTGAACCCGATCCTCTAAATATATCTCGCTTAGCGTTTCGGATTTACGGTCTGGAATTCAATCCAATTCAATGCATGTCCATCTTTGCTTGAATGGATAAACGCTATCGCATTGATACCCTATCTATTATTCGATCATCGATGCCTTTGATAGGCTCGGAGAGCGGCAGTACTGCATCTCTAGTGGCTCTGGTATTGGCTAATGAGGCCAGGATTCACGAGGACCGATCTATAAGATGCAGCGTCCGTAAGTAGAGTGGCTTCACAGTTCAAAGACTACGTACATGGGTTCTTTTCTTCACCTCTGCTATATGGATGTGCTTCATCACGGTCGCTCAGTGTATCAAACGAAAACCCAAGACCAGACTTTCCAGCTAACTCCAATGCCTTGCGAATCAGCTGTAAGAGGATGTCCATCTAGGCATTCAGATTGAGGCAGGAGAAAATAAAAGATAGACTGAGTCTTTACCTCTTTATTGACATCCTTCACCTGTTTTGCTATGGCATCCAGCGGGTTTACTCTAATTAGAGCGCAATAATATGTCGGATATGATTTTGGCACTAACCTTGTTCCCGATCTCATCGAATATTGGAACTGGAAGCCAATGAGGCTCATTAAGACTTGAACATATGGAAGAAGCCACTTACTCATCTCGCGTATATGAACGGTAGATAACACAGGGTTCAATATTCTCGTTTGCATTTATGTTGCTTTCCTAGTATCCAGTTCTCCGACTCGGAATCGTCGAGGTCGGACCTTCAATACCAACCGAGTGAAGAAGAGTCTGGGGCAAAAGGCAACATACATTGTTCTGAGAAACAATTAGGTGAGCGGGTACCATCCGACGCGCAGCAGTTCCAGAATCTTACTTAACAAAGTTGACAGGTTCCTCATCCTCAGGCTCCGCAGAAGCGTCATGAGCGCTTACTATCCTGATGGGCACCCGTGGGAATCTGCTCAACAATGATGTTCTCAAGTTTCTTCGTCACGCTCTTCCTCGTGAACTACTCTGACTGGCCGCGTCTTGCTATCCTACCAACTTCATAAGACATTCGAACCCACTTGTGCTTTCAAACAGACCTTTGGAACACAGACCAGTTGCTACCAATACGTCTATGGCTCGTCGTCTGTTTTCATTACGAATATGCTTGGAACTTGGTTCAAGAAGCCATACCTGTTTATGCTCACGTGAAATCCCAATTTCTGGATATACGCGTTGAAGCATCTTGAAATGCCTTGTCAGTCTCATACAATGAGCAGGTCACGCCTAAGGGGATTTGGACGAAGTTACGGCAGCTCCTTGCGGTGCACTATATCTGCGCTGCTTACGTGCCTGTGTTTCTGGAAATATGGCTCAAGGTGATCGAGGAGACGATCACAAGAGCAAACAGACGCGTCGAATCCTCTGGTATAAAACGACGCGATCTAACCAGGTGCTTTCCCCAACAATCTTCTTTCCTCCCAAACCACGCTGAAACAAAATCCAACTCGCTCAACATAAACATGTCCAACGTACACGACAGCCATATCGACACTTCCGAGCTCGAATCCTTCGAGGAGTTCGAGGCCGAGGGTCGTCGTTATCAAACCGATGTCGACTTGGCGGCACTCATGAACAGCTTCGGCCTCGCCAACGATAACAATGCACAATCTGGCCCTGGCGGTCAGGTCGCTGTTGTGGAGGCCGTCTATGAAGAACAGCGAGATGGTGAACACGAAGGGCGAGTAGATGAATCTCGCTCATCGGGCATGCGCCGCTCCACCGACACCTTCAACGGCAACGAGGACCAGGTTGTATTTGCAGGCCTTGTATCGACAACTCCTTTGGTCATAGACCTTGATGACGACTCTGAGGACGAGAAAGAGGACGAGCGGGACGTTAATACCCTTGAGGCACATGGAAACAACGACCACGCCCAGGAGGGCGATGATCTCGCTGAGGTCTTCGTGTCTGTCAATGGCGATGAAGGTGACGCCGAGGCCGCCGCCGCGGCGATTGTTCAGCTCGCCTACGAAATCTTCGACGCGCCAGGTAAATTTCTTGACTGCTCCTCATCCTCAAATACTTACTCGCCCTGCAGATTCCGACGACGAAGCTGAGGTTCAGGTTGTTTCAGAAGCTCATGCCACCACCTTTCTTGATAGTGTCCTCTCAGAGCTCCACGCTGAGTATGTCGCTTCTGGTATGTTCACCGTCAACTTTCTCTACCCGCCTTGAGCTAATCGACGTTCACTAAGCTGTGGTTGAGGTTCAAGCCCCTCCCGCCAACCGCTACATCTCCAATATCCAAATCTTGGGCTCACAGACCTTCGAAGGCACCGAGGAGATCCTCCTCGAAACTTCAGTCGTGGCTGAGTCAGTCATGGACCTCTTGGACAGCTTCGTGAACATCCACGACGACATTCACAATCGATTCCACTCAGCAGACGACTTTTTGGCCAACGTACAGGTCATGAAGGTCAACCATGTTCCCGGCGAGGCCGCCTATGAGATCCAAGTTCACGCCCAGTCGTTCACCAGTGTCATCTCAGGGGTGTATGTCTGGCTATCTGAACAGCCTTCCATTGGAGGAGTACAGCACGTCGCCCAGCATGGAACCTGGGTGGAGGCCCAGCCCGAGGCAATAGTCACCGCCGACTCTTCTCAAGAGCAATCCTCATTCGATTCTGACATTTTCGAGATGATCACAACAAACGAGGAAACCCAGGTCGACGTACCCACCTACGAGGCAATCGACATCCAGGCCATGGACGCAACTCCTGCCGATAGGCGGCCTACGAATGTACTTATGTTCAGTCCTATTGATTTCCAGGTGACTTTCGAAGGCGTCGAATTCATGGAGATCGACCCGCACTTCGACGAGGCTGACGCCCACATGACTTACTGCGACGAGGGAGTCGTATGTGCCTACACTGACGAACCCGTTCAGGTCATCGAGCCCTACGGAGCATACGAGTACGTCGAAGCCCCCAATTCCTTCGATATCAACACTACCTACACGGGACCCTACGACGCACTCACTGGAGAACAAGTTCATTCTAGCTACCAGGGTCAATTTGAGTTTCATTCGGGCACCACGGATGTTGATCTTTCACAAGTCCCGACCCTCGCTACTCAGGAAGGCGCGGCCCACCACCAGGTCGTGTACCAGCCCAATATCCAAGGCCCCGCTCATATCAAGGCTGACACGGATATGCTCCATGCAGAGGCCAATTCGGCTCACACCAACTCTCACGATGAGGTCTCCACTTTCATATGCAACAACATGGATGTCGAGATATCCTCACCTTTGGTCGGTAGCATGGACTGCGATGCCCCCGTCATTCTTGGATCCACCAACGAGGTATCCACTGCATTCAGAGGAAAGACCAACAAGTGCAACCTCGCATTCGACCTTGATCTCGAGCTCATCATTGCTGGACTCCGTCAGCTCAGAATAAACGACGACATCATTTTTTTCGGTGTGCCTATCGAGACGGAGTACTCGGTCGAGCAACAGCGACCGGTGGTGGAACAAGTCCTGTGCCGCAGGTGCGAGAGTGTGCTTTTACTGGCAAGCGCGCCCTTGGCTCCTCCAGGTCTTGAAGCACGTTGCCCAGTCCATGGCCGTGTTGCTCAATCTGTCTCGAGTTCGCCTGCTTGTTCGACTGTCTCTCTCAGCTGCGAACCGGACTTCATGGATATTTCGCCTGACCTCCTTCAAGACTTCTTCATCAAGAGTCTGAAAGATTCATTCTCTCGTCACGAAGGCGTATCTCCTCTCTGCCTTGCAAATACAGATGGTTCTCATCTTGGTAAGCATTCATTCTGTCCATCCTTGCTGTTGACTGACGCTTATTACAGATATCCCAATTGGGGATTTGGTCAACGTGAATGTCGTTGACCATGAAGACTCTCCACTTTCGCGTGGTGCCACACCCTCTCCTCCTCCATACTTGCCATTGCCCGTGGACACATCCATCAATGCCAACAGCCTTCCTATCCCATCTCCTGAGTCCCGTGCCTTGCTGTCAGAGGTGGAGCAGCTTCGGGTCAGCGATCTGATCGTGAACGACGACAACCACGCCGACGCGGTTGTCGTGCTTAGCGGTGTCAACCGAGAACACATCAAACACGAAGTCTGGCTCCCAGATTCTCACCCCAGTCTTGCCCCTCCAGCTCGCCCATTTGACCTTCGCTCTAAACCCATCCATCAGCACCATCTCGCTCTCTGGTCAGACGAGGTCAAGGGGCGCAGCCACGGCAACAATCCTAAACCCCCAAAGAAGAAAATCTTGCGAGTACTGCCTCTGACTCCCAAGCGGCGATTTAGTAAGGACGAGCCTGCCCCTCAGCCAATCAATAAGCCTTCATTGTTCAGGCGCACTGCTCGATTTTTGACACTCGGATTTTGGTGAATTGACCCACAGGGTCTTTGTGCCGTTTGCATCTTCTTCCTACGTAAGCCTTCACTTGTACTTTGGCTTCTCCTCACTGACGACGCCCTTGTGCTTCTTAGATCTACGAATTCACTGCATCATCATCAATTTCACCCTGCACGTTTCTTTCCTGTCCCATATTTATGCATAGCCATCAAAGTCGCTAGACGGCTTCCTCTCCTGCCTACGGACCAACTCTTTCCCTCAATATTTTCCCATGTTTCTCCATCATATTTCTCAGGTTCTTCCTCTCGATCTCTGTCTCCCGATATTGAACCAGTCTCTTCAAATTATCACCATCGAAACTGCTGGACAGCTCCCTCTCCTGCCTGCGGACTGACTCTTTTCCTTTTCCTGAATATTCCTACCTCATCTTTCTCTAGATCCTTCTCATCTCACTTCCCGATTTGTAACTCTCAATCTCGAACTTGCACACTTCCATTTTTCTGCTCCATCACCGAAACACTCCTCGTCCCTCATCTATACCATTTGGCGCATGATCTTCCGACGCATATTGCTGCAAACATTATCCTTCACCAGCAACACCGTCTATTTCACCATCTTTGAATCTACTGGCGATCTTGCCTTAGCCGATTTCACACCTTGTGTCTGGGTCTGGCCATAGTCATGACCATTCCGGATCCACTCCTCACTACATCATTTTATATCCTCCTGCGTCGTCGTCGACATCCTTGGCCTTACCTTATCACCAGAAGGAGATCTATTGCGTACTTGTACAGGCCCGTCGGCGGCCATCATCTCAACCGACCATCTCCATGTCGCCACCTTCCCGCACACTCAACGCCTGACATGCCACTTCGAAAAAACAACACACTCTCTATTCCAAACACGCTATCACCCTGTCTCTTACCACCCCAAACAACATATGTTGTGCACCCACTACGCAATCGTGTTAGTGGAAACTGCACATGCGAGGTAAGCACTCAATTTCGTTTGATCGCAGCTCCCCTATTAGCTTTCTTTTGTAGGTGTTCGAACTACACACCTATCCCACTTATATTATCGATTCCACTGCTGGCTCGCTATCGGCATATATCATGATATCCGACAAGTTATTATGCCCTTCGGTTCCTCCTCCGTCCCCTTGAAAGGTATGTCGTGTTTGATGTGCATCTGAATGTTGCTGACAGTTTGTAGTATCACAACCCCTGCCGTTACCTCGTTCGTCATGGCTTTGTGTTGTTTTTGGTCCAGTGAAGGAGAAAATAGCTTACACTAGCGCTGGTGTGTGTTATGTTCTCCACCACTCTTCCAACTTCACTGTCAGGCGGACGCACTCATGTGGAATCTCACCCTCTTCAAATCCTCTGGATCACTGTCGCTCGCCCGTCATCGACTACTATCTGTATATCGTGGACTCTGGCCGCATACGAATTTCGTCGCCTACGAACTGGCTCGCCCCTGCCTGCTTGGACACTCCTGCTCACCCGCTTCTCTCTGGGCCGACTACCGTGTTTTCCCCCGGCACTTCTTCCTCTCTACAGGATCTCACGACTGCTCTACCATACGACTTCGCCCCATTCCATGGCTTTGGATAACCCAGTGCTCTCATTATGTCACTATTCTCGACCTGGATGATTCGATCTGGTTACACGCGGCGCCTGAGCCGTCGATTTCTCTGGCTCGCTTGGAACTCCCCGGATTCTTCCTCGAAGGTTTCCCCTCAGTCTGATTTGCACTGACGAACCGCCCTGTCTCGTCTCATGCCCATCGCTCGTGTTTCTCTGGTCTCAATTTGCTGTTGATTGCTATTTGATATTCACCTTGCTTCGTCGATGCTCTCGAATTGCTTTCTTCCCTTCCCTTCTCTTTTCTCTCTCAAGAAATGTAGTAAACCCATGGTCGAGACGCTCTTAGTTCATTTAGATGAATATATTGCTTGTTTCCCGTGACAGATGGCATGTATGCCTATTGAGTTCCGGTGAAATTGAGGGTGTGATAATTTTCGTCCATCGAGAACGACTTCCGAAACTGAATTTTTTTAAATCTACTACAAATCGCAGTATAGGTCTTAAATTTTCAAGACCGTGAAGTGCAAAATCCAATGAACAATCATATCTGAGAGTGGTTTGCACTCACTTTCAAGTTCCAGAAGCTCAAAGCTAGACCCACGTGCAACGTCGTCGTTCGTCCGGCTGGTCACAAGTCTAGTTCAAAGTCAATTTCTCACTTGCGTCATACTTTTCGAAATTTCATCAGTACCTCATCCTCGCCCTTCGAAAGGCAGCTCCCCCAAGCGACCAACAGCGTTTTCGGTCACACCCTGCTCTTGAACTTTGCTCGTTGCATCATTGACTCAGTCAATGGCAAGGCTATACCAAATGAACGACTGGTATATGATTCTCTAAAAGTGTCTTCGAGGAGAACCCACCAGGATTCCAACAGAATCGCACATTATACAAGCGACCTCACCTTTCACCAAATGCAGGAACCTGTCTTAAGCGTTGGTTAATGCCATCAATGAGGGTTCATCATATCGCTGATGCACTCGTCTATTCATGACCGTCACGACTCGTACATAAAGTATAAGGATAAGGATAAGGATAAGTTACTACTATGGGTGGAAGATAATTAGCATCCCTACAGTAAGAATATTAAGGTCGAGAGAATAAGCTCAAATCTATGAACTGAATGTAAACAGTTGGTTTGATGAGTCCTCTGACCATGAGAATGTCGTTAGCACTCATGTTGGAAATGACACCTCTCTTGAAGGAAGTGGGTGTAAAAGGGAGGGGTTCTGGTCTGGAATCGACAACATTCTGAGACCACGATAGAATATCCAAGGATAAAGGGGGCTCATTTGGACGACCATAACATCATCGTCATTCGAGTCCTCCGTGTCAGTCCACGTTCCAACAGGTATTGGGGAACCTACGACACTAACCATGTCACCATCGTCAATAAACGGCAATTCCTCGTTCGTGACTTCTTCATCCCTGTCTGTGAACCAGCCAAAGTGTGTTGGCATACAAGGCCAGCTTGGGCTTAAGTGAGGCTTGATGGTGCATTTGTCCTGGTTGGGACTGTGGCCACGAGTGTTGGTGGATTCAGCAGGAGAGACGAGAGTTGGCGTTGCTGAGAATGTGGTGTGCTTGCGGGATTCATGATTAACGGGGTGGGGTAATGGTTCTCGAGCCTCATTTCGTCGATTTGTGGCAACATCCTTCTGGAGATCACGAATCTCATCGAGAGATGGGTCCCACCACCACAGATACATGATCTTCAAAGACGTCACGATAAGTTGTTGTTGGAAAGGGGTATATGGCATAATTGCGCACAACCGCGGAAGATTGTGGATGAGGGAGAATGGCACTGAAAGGAGGGTTTTGACAATGGGGAAGTTGTTTTGACTGGCTGGGTTGTCGATGCCAGGACAATCCCAACTATAATATACAATGACCCCATTCTCATCGCCCCTGATAAATGGATACTCATAGTCACCAAAAATGATGGCGGTCCGGACTTTTTCCCACGTCTTCTCGAAGGAACTTTTCGACTGTTTAGAGTATAGGGCTTGTTCAAACGCTCTTTAAGCTTAGATATTGCCCAGAAACACCCTTATATATGTATAGTATATGTCTGTAAAATTTCAAAGAGTTTGTGTTTTTCCTTGTAACAGTATACACCGACGAACTTGAGGTCTGGTTTTGGAACAGATGATAGTTTGTACAGCTTATAGAATGTCTTCTACAATGTGAAATATTATAAAATTTCACCCATAGCTT
>Ga0247741_1000230_pt1 | contig 36141 bp, 32 predicted proteins | sample UWRJL213509R2_FD_180945 | JGI IMG/M metagenome (GOLD analysis project Ga0247741, IMG submission 180945) | Plant litter microbial communities from Arlington Agricultural Research Station in Wisconsin, United States - UWRJ-L213-509R-2 | ecosystem: Environmental > Terrestrial > Plant litter >... | reverse complement strand
CTCCTCTTTTCCAACACCACTACTTCAAGCGCCTCGGCCTCCTTCCAGCGGCCCTGGCTCGAGTGCGTGAATGCAAGATTCCCCATGCTGATCAGGGTGTCAGGATGGTCCTCTCCCAGCACCAACTTTCTCTTTTCCAGTACCACGAGCTCAAGCGCCTCCGCGTCAGTCCAGCGGCCTTGCTCCCAGTACGTGCCAGCAAGATTTACCATACTTGCGAGGGTGTCTGGATGGTCATCTCCTAGCAACCGTTTCCTCTTCTCCATAGCCATCACCTCGAGCGCCTCCGTTTCCTTCAAGTGACCTGCTTCGCCATAGATATGTGCTATATGCGTCCCGACCAGTGGATTGATATCCTCTGGCTTGAGTGAGGCTATGGAGTTCGTGGCATGTTTCAGCAACTTGCGTCGATATTTGTAGTCTTCGTCGGTGTATGTCAAAGAAAATGATAGAGCAATGATGGTGATAATAAGTTTCTGCATTTCAGGCCGGTTTCCTTCCAAGGTGGTGGCGCTCCAGTGGTGCACAAGCGGATGAATGCTGTAGGTGCGATTTTGGTGATCATATTCAATGAGCGAATGTGAACCCAGGCGCATTATGACCTTCCGGAACGTCCAAGAACTCCAGCCCAAATCTTGCTTTCCGAGCTGGTTCAAAAACCTCGTCACTTTATCCTGCAGCTCCGAGTCCCCCAGATTTAGTTGAGATAGGGCCGCTTTTTCGAACATTTCTTCCGAAATTCCTTCGTGATGCAACAAGGAGCAAATCTGGAGGAAGGACCTTGCCGGTCCGTCAAGTTTGTCGTAGCTCAGTCTCCACGTTGAATAGACAGCTAATTCGTATGGATCCTGTCCTTGAGTCTCTTCGTTCTGTAGCAAATTATCGCGTTCGCTTCGGTAGAGTTCTCGATACTCGCTTAAGGAGGAGTGGCAGTGAATAAAAGCACCCGCTTGTGCGACAGCCAACGCAAAGCAATGAAGTTCCTATCTTATGCGTCAGCCTGAAGTCTCTAAGAAAGTGGAAAATTCTACCTGTACAATTGTCTCCGCTAGTGCGTTATTTCCGATACTGCTTTCCACCCGAGCCTGAACCAGAAGCAAGTTTTTTGCATCTTCGAGGTCCATCCCTTTAACGTCCGCGTCCGCGTCTTTAGCAGCGTAATGACGAAGCTCTCGGTTGCGCGTTGTGATGAGAATATTTCCAGATGAGCATGAAGGAAAGAACTGCTTCAGCTTCAGGTCGACATTGTTCGCGTTGTCGAAGACGAGGAGCCAGTTTCCATCGGTCTGGCTTGCAAGCCAACGTAGACTCGCATCCACGGTTCCCTTGCCATCGCCTGGGGTGATCGCCTCGAGATCAGTTGTAAGAGTGTGCTCATCTGTAGCGTCAACGTAGAAAATGTCGGAGAAGCTATTTAAAAAAAGCGATCAATAATCACTATTGTACGCGATCTTAGTTGCAAAACCGACATACCGTTTGCATTTGGATTCCTCGATGAATTTGAACGCAAGCTGGCTCTTTCCTGCACCCCCGAGGCCATACAACACGAAGAGACGTTGACATGCACTCTCGGAGTCGAAGTATCTGCGCATCCTGTTGAGGATATCCTGTCGACCTATAAATGAGGCCACAGGCGGCGGACAAAGTTTGCGTTCTCTCTGCTGTGGAGACGATTCAGGTGAGGGACTGGGAGAAACTGAAGACATAAAGAATCAGTATTCGGATTTACAGAAGAGATGTTCGTGCTTACTGAGTTGCTCAATCGTAAGCTGCGCTCGAGGAACTCTAATGACATTTCCCAATATCGCCAGCTTTTCCTCGACCTCCTTCTTCCTAAGATATTGCGCCGTATGTGCCTCTACATGGCTCAATCTCTCCCATTTCGAAAGCTCAATGCCCTGCATCCCTTGTTCGACATTGAGTCGAAAGTAGGTAGCAGGTAATTTCGCAAAGAGGCGCAGCATGCTCTCATGTGTGCCTTCGCAGTCAGTAGCGATGGCCTTTAGCGCATCGACGATGTCTGTTGGCACGATCTGCTGGAATAATCCGGGTTTCCTGATGACGGTCGTCTCGACCTGTCCAGTACCAACGCTCACCAAGCACCCGATGTGACGAGCACCGAATAGAGCATTGGCTTCATCTAGTATAATCCGACTAGGGTTATTGCGGCCAAGTCCACCATCGATGAAAGGTTGTGCCCGCCCAATCTTGATACGTTTGAAGAAGGTCGGCGCTGCAGATGTCGCGCGAGCTGCCTCCCAAATCTTGCATGCAGAATGGGTTTCGTGAGACTCGTACGTCCTGAATAGCGTTGGGATATTTGCGTTCATGTTATGGGCATTCATAGCACAAACGAAGCTGGGGAAGAAATTCAAGACCAGAATAAATCCCGGAGTAGCTGGTACACTCACGTCCGGCAACCCATGGACTCATTTCGCTCCAATAACGGTGATTCGGAATCACCAGTTACGTCCTTCACAATAGATTTGATCGCTGCTTCAAGTTTTGTCGCTTTGAACTTTCCATCCCCTAGTCGTCTCTTTGGATGAGAGAGCACATTTTTCACCATGGTATCATAGTGTTTTATTGCTGTGTCCACGTCCATCCGAAGCCGCCCAAGCATCAAAGCACCTATCCTGTCATGTAATATTAGCTGTGGCACATCATATTTGATACACGAAGCGTACCCTCCAGTACCTGTACCACCGATTAAATCAAAGTAATCGCACGGCTTCGGCAGGCGAGCGAGGAGCGGTTTGCCATCCTGCTTGAGTTTCTTGTTCTCGTCGATCATCACCTTGTGCATAACTTCTTTGACGATGAGCAGTCCAGAAAGCCCACGAACGCCGCCCCCATCTGTTCAGAAATCACCAGTCGGTGAGTCCGTGGACGCAAGAACAACTACTGGACCATTTACCTAGTGCAAGCAGCTTGATGGGCTGTTCTCCGTTTGAAGGAGTCATCGTTAAAGGAGTCAAGATCGATGCCATGAGCATCGATGCCCCCAAGCTTCACGGATGCGAGTTTCACACAGGAAGCCACCTATCACTAGTATCTTGGATCGGACGTATTTCATACGGTCTCAATGTCCGCAGTGAAATAGATGGGGTCTTGTCAATGGTCGTCTCATACAGCAGAAACGTGCGAGCAATTACTCCAATTGAGGTTCGCTGAAGGTTTACACCTCCAATGAATAGCCAGGGCCCAGAGGGGCTACGACAGGTTTGTCAGTGGTGCGTTTGCGGGAGGGTGACGACCTGTATGAGCGAAGGTGCGAGAGGATCAGGTAATAATAGTAGAATCAATGGTGATAGAAGGTGTTCAGAAATCGGAATGAACCGCTATGGGAGGCCACGTCAATAACAATTGGCGGAGTAACAGTTGGATCTCAGCTTACTCGCTCACTGTTTGTCGCAACGCACATCTGCGCAAGGCATACACGATTGGACCGGCGCCATTATATGACGGAGTCCATGTGCAAAGTCTGAAGGATGGAGATGTTTTAGCGGTATTGTCTGATATTGTGCGTGGAGTATTAATGGCAGCGTCTAGAATTGCCGAAGTCATAGGAGAAAATAGATGCGCTTCGGACCACTATTGGAGCCTCCGAATCGAGCCTGTGAGCCCCAGGGACCACAAAGTGTGTATAAAGACGATCATGAGAACACGCGAAGGCCAGTCTGTCCAGAGACAAAGGTGGGATCACAGGAGGAAGTCACAATGGTCATTACGAAGTTCCGCTTCTAGGGAGAAATGATGGTTAAGTACGCACCAAAGCCCTTGATCCTAAAGAACCATGACCTCGGTGGAACATCGGCACGGTAATTTCCACTCTCTCTGGTGAAGGTACAGCGAGTCGCCTTTGCCAGCATGACATGTGGCTATGCTCGGCACAGGAGCTGTGATTAGCGCTCATTTCGATGGTGTGGTATAAGCACCGACGGAATCTGCCCGGAATATGGCTGGAGATATGTTCGATCTTCTCCAAAAATCCTCAGTACGTGTAGCAATAGCAGCTAGGTCGACATCTACTCCAAGACGCAATGGTCCGATATCAATTGATCGACATGTATCACACCTTCTCGATATCACATCGTTTTGGTAAATGGTGTGTTAAATGAAGCATGTTAAATTCTGAAAGATCCGATGTGTTTACTATTGTAGTGTCGCAAGACCGTGAAAGAGGCGGAAAGCTGCGACACAAAATATAATCTGAGGAGTGGGAATATAAGAATCAACATGGAGCTTATACGGTGCGTAAGCTGCTTGGGAAGCACTCTACCTCTATGAGACGTAAAAAGATGACACTTCTTTCTGTCGTCCAAGTTCGTAAGTGCATTATAGAGAGACCTGTCAGTCTGAGAACCGAATGTCAGATTCTCGTAGTGTGTGTGCGAAGGCGGCGTCGCCTGAGATAGTATAGGGCATAGAAACCTAGCCAGAGTCCTGAATAATCAAACCACAGAAATGATAAATGTGCTACAAGGCAAAAACGATCAGTCGGCGTGTCTCTGGAAAACAACAATACACACCATCTGCTCAAATTCTCCCCAAATAGTACTGGCGACACAAGATGTCTAAACCCTCGTCTCATGTCTCCAGAACAACGACCCAGCCTGGATTGGTCCCAGTTCACGAGGAACTGCGAGCTAAGGAGTTGAAGTAAGGCCGCAGGTCCGCAACGGCAACGAGAAGTACGCTGATGAAGGGACAGGTCAATATTGAGGTGCGCCAGATACGGCTCTCGGTATGGGCAGGCTTCCATCACCCGTACATCCATCTCAGTAGCGAGTTAGTTTACTTTGATGGTTCGTGGGCATGGAGACGGGGAGGTCGTAGGTGGAAAACGACGTTGGATATTCGCACATGAGTTCGGTCCTGCCCGAGTAGGAGTCAACAAGGGCGGGGACGGACAACTCGCGAGAAAGAGCCTTCATCTACGAAGGACACAATCGGGCTTGGTGAGTCCTCCCTGCAGAACAGAGGGCGTCAAGCAAAGGTGGCAGGCAACCAAACCTCCGCAGCGGTAGTCGTAGAGCGAGGGATGTGAGCCGACGTATTGGTCGCTCTGGGTCAGATATTCCGGTATGAAGATATAGATTGAGAGGTTGGACAGCGTTCTGTCTTGATGTAGTTGAGGATTGCTCTGATGCATGATGACCACAGTTCATCCGCGCCAGCGGTGTCGATATAGTGGCCCGAGATGGTTTCGTCGTTCTTTTGACTTGCCCCTCTGACGTGGAAGACAGGTCAAGAACTGTATCTGCCGTTCCCTTGGTTTCATAGCGCAGAATCACGCATTCAGGTTGCCTTCACTTCCACGGCCCAGGATACTGCAAGATTCTTGGGTTTTGCAGAGGTTAGAGTCCTGAGTTTAGCTAGAAGGCAAGTTGGAATCGCGCTGTAATATATATTAGTAAATATATGCCAAGGGAAGATGGGAGCCTAGTACCTTTTCTCGTTGTAGCGAGCTTTCAGCCCCTCGTATATGCGTGATTTTTAATGTGCTGGAGGTGGATAAGCGCGGCTTTGCAAAGAAGGCGGCTGAGAGTTGGTGCGATCTGGATTGAGGCCGTAAAAGCATGATGAATATCGGGCTCAAGATTAAGCAGAGTCAAAATCGTACCTCGGAACGACCTGATATACCAACTAGGTCCTCCCAATGGTTCTCGTCATCCTCTCATCATGACCACTTCTTGCTTGCTGATGCGCCGACAGATGATATCGTCTAATTGAGTGAAACGCCGGTCGCAGAGCGCCAATGTCACACTTGAACCACCAGCAGGCATTCAAGGCACCCCAGATGGGCCAAGACGGCGACTACGCCCGTCATATGGTTCGTCGACCATCACCACAGGCAGTTGCTGCTCAACGGCGTTCTTCGTTGCGGTCGTGGTGAGTCCCTTGTTGCAAGAGTTCTGCCTGCCTTTCCGGCCTCGCGGGTGACCGTTCACGAAGTTCGCCTTTTCTCTGAGAAGAATGAAGGTCAAGAGGGGTGGTCGCTGTCGTCAACTATACATGGGCACGGATTCGAAGGCGTGTCCAGAAAGGAAGATTTGAAGGCGGACATGTTAAATGGCGATGTGCTGCACAGATTGCATACGAGAAGCGAATCTGAGAGTACTATTAGCATTGGACGCAGGACGTATCGTTCGAGATGAGAGGGGAAATAAGAAATAAACAAGGTTGACTTACCAGTGTGAAGGAGTCAAGGACAGAGAGAACACCCAATGTTGGAACATACACAGTCTCTAGTTGAGAGAACGGCAAACAAGGCAAGATCCAAGGGCCCAAGGCCTAAGGTGGTGTAGTCATGTAACATGTTGGTGGGAAAAATAGTCCGGTAGTCCGGAATTCCTTTCGTTCTTTGTTTTGTTCATCGCATCCTTGCTCTCAAGCAACAACTGGCCTTCCTTGAGCGGACCATCGTCTGTGCTTGGAACTATGGAGCAAATTGATCCCACCTGCTCTTTGTCCCGCCGCTGTAAACCTGTAAGCATGCGGCCCCAAGTCTGGCTTTACCTCACGGATTGTATGACTCCTAAATATTGGGAGTGGCTCGGCAGCATGCTTGTCAAAATCATTTCCTGTGTTTAATCTCTCACCATTGGTACCACTACACCTTACCTCGATCATCAAGATGTGGTCAGCCGATTTGGGAGGTTTTGTCACTTTTACGACTATCGGCCTCGGTTGGGTTTGAAGAGTAGTGGTGACTCCGATATTGGCAGGCAGCAATAGAGGTGGTACAATCGATCCTCGACGTCTCCTACGCGGGGAATGCATCACGCGAGCTGCGAGGGACCTTGTCAGTAGTTATTGGACGCAGACATCCCTCCTTACCTCTTTCCTCCGTCCACACCGATCCCGCCCTTTGAATATCCTCAGCTCCGCGTTCTTCAGTGAATACCGCTGAATAAGCTTCTTCGTCGAGAAATCAACATTCAAAGCATGGATTTCTATCATTCAGGTAAATTCATGATCATCAAGGCTCATTCCAATACGTCCATCAACGGCTCATACTTTCATTTCAGCGTCGCAGAGGTGAAGACCAGGCTCATCTGCACCAAGGGCGGTGTCAAGCTCAGAATCCATGCGTTCTGCAACCGCGCTAGGCTCGGTCAATCGTATATAATCACCCACCCGGAGGGGATGTCGGTTGGGAGCCACATTCAGCAGTCGTCTTTGTGATAATGAGGTTCGAACTTGAAACCTGAATTAGACTCAGATCATCGGCGAGTTATCCATTTATTGGCTTTCCAAATGTTCAGCTCATCCTTGCACCAGCCATTTCCCCCGTCTTTAAACCCTCCAACAGTTGCCTTTTTCAATGGAGTTCACACCTTACACATAGTGGTGGTGGTAGCGAGAATTGGAGGTTGAAGCCCTCATGGGTTAATATCTTACTTAGGTCCTGTCTGCAATTCCTGTGCATAATTTCACGTCCAATTGCATGCAAATTGTGCTTGAATTCGTGAACATTGCATCTAAGCGAGCACTCAGAAATATAAAGCGACAACCATTGATGATCCAAAATGCGTCCTTGCTGGGTTTGTGACTTGTCTTACTGTCAGCTCAGATTGTTGTCATCGACGCACTCGACGACCTGTTAATAACTAGCAACGATGGGCGCTAATCACTGTGGCTTTTGCCGAGCACAGCCTCTTCTCGTGCCGAGATTGGCTGTGCCCCTCGCAGATGCCTCAAGGCCATCAGTCTTCCCTTCGAACCATGACCTCTTCCAGTGGAGAATCACCTCTGAAGTTGCTTGCATTAGGTAAAGTCCCATACACCACTCTCTCCTACTCGCCACTGGAGTCGCTAACTGGTGACTCTCCACAGATGGTGGCGGCATTCGCGGACTTTCAGAGCTGCTCATCCTCAAAGACATCATGCACAAGGTCATGGTCGAGGAGAACACGAAACGGAAGAAGAATGGCCAACCGCTCCTTACTCGCCTTCCGAAGCCGTGTGATCACTTTGATTTAATTGGTGGTACCAGTACTGGAGGGTGCGTATCGTGCTTCAAACATAATAATACGGTACGACTAATCCACAAGTACATTGCAGAATAGTGGCTTTAATGCTTGGACGACTTCGAATGGATGTAGACACGGCAATAAAACACTACAATATCATGGTGAAATACGTCTTCTCTAATCCGAAGGGAAAGCTCGGAGATGGAAGATTCAAAGCGACAAAACTTGAAGCCGCAATCAAATCTATTGTAAGAGATGTAACTGGCAATTCGGAGTCACCATTATTGGAACGAAATGAGTCTACGGTTTGCCGGACGTGAGTGCACAAGCTATTCCAGTATTTATTCTGGTCTTACATCTCTTCCCAGCTTCGTCTGCGCCATGAACGCCCATAACATGAACGGAAATATGCCGACGTTGTTTAGGACGTATGAGTCTCACGAAACACATTCGGATTGCGAGATTTGGGAGGCTGCTCGAGCGACATCTGCAGCACCGACCTTCTTCAAGCGTATCGAAATTGGTAGAGCGCAGCCGTTTATTGACGGCGGACTCGGGTGCAATAACCCCAGTCGTGTGGTGCTGAATGAAGCGAAGGCGCTATTTGGCGGCGCTCGTCACATCGGGTGCTTGGTGAGCATTGGTGCCGGACAGGTCGAGACAATCGGTATCAGAAAACCTGGGCTGTTCCAGCAGATCATACCGACTGACGTCGTCGACGCGGTGAAAGCAATTGCCAATGAGTGTGAAGCTACCCATGAAAACATGCTAGGCCTTTTCGCAAAATTGCCGGCCACCTATTTCCGGTTAAATGTCGACCAAGGGATGCAGGGGATTAGCCTTTCGGAATGGGATAAATTGAGCAATGTGGAAGCACATACGACGCAATATCTGAAAAGGACAGACGTTGCCGATAAGGTGGCGTCATTGGCGAGTGTTATCAGGACCCCGCGGCCACAGCTAACGATTGAGCAACTCGGTGCGGACCAATCTCTCATCGAAATCCTCGTATTTACACAGTATTGTTTGTCCAGTTAGTCCTAGTCTCCCACTTGAATCGGTTCAACAAATCAGGGAACGCAAGCTATGCCCGCTTCCTGTAGCTTCCTTTACAGGACGAAGGGACATCCTCGATAAGATGCAAACTTATTTTGACACAGATGGGGAATCTAAACGCATCTTCGTGTTATACGGGCTTGGGGGTACCGGAAAGAGTCAACTTGCTTTCAAGTTCATCGATGAATCCCAGAAAGCTAAACGGTACTGTGTTGATGAAGTCACAACTGAAGAAATGCTGACGAATCCGTTTTTCAGCTTCTCCGACATATTCTATGTTGATGCCACGAACGAGCAGACAATTCAAACAGATCTCGAAGCTATCATCCCAGGAAATGCTGAGCGATCAGTGGATGCGGGCCTGCGATGGCTTACAAAACAGCCCAATGGAAACTGGCTGATCTACTTCGACAATGCCGATGATGTTAACTTGAAGCTGAAGAAGTTTTTCCCTTCATCTGAGTCTGGGAATATCCTGGTGACAACACGCAACCGAGAGCTTCGCCATTACACTGGTAGAGATGCGGACGCAAATGTTAGAGGGATGGATCATGAAGATGCAACGACTTTGCTTTTACATCAGGCTCGGGCGGAAGGGAGCGACGAAAATAAAGCACTAGCAGAAGAAATTGTACAGGTACTATCTTGGTCTTTGCGCCATCGCTTAAGGGTTTGAGCTAACACAAGATACAGGAACTCCATCACATCGCATTAGCTGTCTCCCAAGCTGGGGCTTACATTCATTGCCACTCGACATTGAGCAGGTATCGAGAACTCTTCCGATATGAACGCGACAATTTGCTGCAGAATGAAGAAACTCAAGGACAAGATCCATACGAATTGACACTATATTCAACATGGAGACTGAGCTACGATAAACTTGATGCACCAGCAAGAACTCTCCTGCAAATTTGCTCATTGCTGCATCATGAAGGAATTTCGGAGGAACTATTCAAGAAGGCGGCATTGTCCCAACTAGACCTGCAAGATTTGGAACTTCAGGAGGAGTCGACAAAGTTGTTGAACCAGCTGGGAAAACAGGATTCGGGCTGGAGTTCCTGGACGTTCCAGAAGGTCGTAAAAGGCCTTAGGTCACACTCTCTGATTGAATATGATACCCAAAATCACACCTACAGCATTCATCCACTGGTACACCACTGGAGCGGCACCACTATGGAAGGGAACCGGCACATCCAGAATCTCATCCTTACTATTATTGGGCTATCAGTTTCCTGGACATTCACTGCTGAAGACTACACATATCGACGTACACTTTTGAACCATACCATTAACTCTACAGCTTCACTCAAGCTGGAAGGGATCAACCCACTAATCATGATGCATATAGTTCTCATCTATCTTGAACAAGGTCACTGGAAGGAGGCAGAGGCGCTACAGGTGGTGGTAATGGAGAAGACGAGGCGGCGGCTGGGAGATGATCATCCTGACACCATTGCAAGCATGGAGATTCTTGCAGGCACATATTATTGCCAGGGCCGCTGGAAGGATGCGGAGCCGCTACTGGTGGTGGTAATGGAGAAGAGGAGGCGGGTGCTGGGAGATAATCACCCTCACACCATCACGGGCACGGGGAATCTTGCAATCACATATGGAAGCCAGGGCCGCTGGAAGGATGCGGAGGCGCTAGAGGTGGTGGTAATGGAGAAGACAAGGCGGGTGCTGGGAGATGATCATCCTGACACCATCAGGAGCATGGGGAATCTTGCAGACACATATGAAAGGCAGGGCCGCTGGAAGGATGCAGAGGCGCTACAGGTGGTGGTAATGGAGAAGAGGAAGCGGGTGCTGGGAGATGATCATCCTGACACCCTCACAAGCATGGCACATCTTGCAGCCACATATCAATCCCAGGGCTGCTGGAAGGATGCGGAAGCGCTACAGGTGGTGGTAATGGAGAAGACGAGGCCGGTGCTGGGAGATGATCATCCTGACACCATCACGAGCATGGGGAATCTTGCAAACACATATCGATGCCAGGGCCGCTGGAAGGATGCGAAGGCGCTACAGGTGGTGGTAATGGAGAAGACAAGGCGGGTGCTGGGAGATGATCATCCTGACACCATCAGGAGCATGGGGAATCTTGCAATCACATATGAAAGGCAGGGCCGCTGGAAGGATGCGGAGGCGCTACAGGTGGTGGTAATGGAGAAGATGCGGCGGGTGCTGGGAGATGATCATCCTGACACCATCACAAGCATGGGGAATCTTGCAATCACATATGGAAGCCAGGGCCGCTGGAAGGATGCGGAGGCGCTACAGGTGGTGGTAATGGAGAAGAGGAAGCGGGTGCTGGGAGATGATCATCCTGACACCCTCACAAGCATGGCACATCTTGCAGCCACATATCAATGCCAGGGCCGCTGGGAGGATGCAGAGGCGCTACAGGTGGTGGTAATGGAGAAGAGGAAGCGGGTGCTGGGAGATGATCATCCTGACACCATCAGGAGCATGGGGAATCTTGCAGCCACATATCTATACCAGGGCCGCTGGAAGGATGCGGAGGCGCTACAGGTGGTGGTAATGGAGAAGATGAGGTGGGTGCTGGGAGATGATCATCCTGACACCCTCACGAGCATGGCACATCTTGCAGCCACATATAGTTGCCAGGGCCGCTGGAAGGATGCGGAGGCGCTACAGGTGGTGGTAATGGAGAAGAGGAAGCGGGTGCTGGGAGATGATCATCCTGCCACCATCAGGAGCATTGGAAATCTTGCAGCCACATATCTATACCAGGGCCGCTGGAAGAATGCGGAGGCGCTACAGGTGGTGGTAATGGAGAAGACGAGGCGGGTGCTGGGAGATGATCATCCTGACACCCTCACGAGCATGGCACATCTTGCAGCCACATATAGTTGCCAAGGCCGCTGGAAGGATGCGGAGGCGCTCGAAGTGGTGGTGTTGGAGAAGAGACGGCAAGTGTTGGGAGATCACCATCCAGACACCATCCTGAGCATGGAGAACCTGGTCATGACATACAGGAAACAAGGCCACTTGGATGAGGCGGTGGCACTGGAGGTGGACATTGAGAAAAAGAAGGATTTGTAAATATTGTGTCCTATAGATAACATCAGCTATGTATTACGAGCAGAGGAATACCGCGTTTTAGATGCGTACTTTGCGTTCTGTATGCAAGCAACGTAGTTATCACTTGAGTTGCACTGAGGATGGGGGACTCGAGCTCAAAATAGCTTGTAGGAAGCTTGGATCAAAGAGCCGACCCCGATGTGTTGTTCGGTCGACACCAGTGCTCAGCTATTGGAAGGAACCCGACGCAGTATGAGCCAAAAACTGTGGCGAAGGAGCGGTGATGGCACATTTGCAGTAGCCATGCCTGCAGATTGTGGAGGTCCGCTTGCTGAATTCTATGACCTGCGTCAGTCGTTGACCGAAATGTCGTTTGGGGAACGTGCTCACAAAGTGAAATTGCCTCGCAACACTGAATGTCGAACGGACATTCATCCTCTTCTAATCCGAGACAAGTGGGCGTCGCAAGATGCAGCAGAGGTAAGAACGATCATGAAGGACGTGGCACGGAATACTTGTTGCTGACTTCAGTTTCGGAGACACATGTCCGTTACCTCCGGACCAGCCGTGGGCTCTTCCTTTACTCCTGCCACCACCTGGGGTCCTCCGTTTTCTGAACAGGACACACTTTGAGCATGGTTCTAAATGTCTTATACGCTGCCCTGTTCTCTTTCGATGAATTAACGCTCGTAAGTTGAGCTTACTTTTTCCCGCAGTATCCAAACTAACTCTAGATCTCAGTCTAACGATGTATCCGCACCACTCAATACGTTCGCATTCACCTCCATTCTGTCTGGGCACACCTTTGCACGTCCTTTCCACTCTTCAATACCTCCACTTTATACTACGCGTACCGCCGACGCCATTTGACATTCCTCTTGGTGCTTGTATCGTCGGCGAGAAGACGAGATGTCATAAACTCCTATGACCGGGCGATCGGAGACGAAATCTGGCAGGCTGAGCCCTTGCAAATTCGAGAGAGGAACCGCGGCTGCAAGTATGAACACAGCTGCACAGCAACTGGCCGTTACACTGCACACCCAACTCATGGTCGATGGACTATGAGGAACGCGGTCACCACATTGGCCCGTCCGAGGCGCGTCGAATGTTCGCTGCCGTGCAGGTGTGGGGTCGGGCCTCGCAACCCGCAATGCGCATTTACTTGGTAGATGATATTGTCTATCGCCATCCCAGGAAAGGAAGAGGTGGCGACGATGAAAACACGATCAGGTCGTATATCAGGTTGCTCCAAGGTGTGATTTCAAGCTTACCCAACTTTCGAGCTCAATACTCATGCTTTATGATGGTCTGAATCCTCACTCTGTCCAGATTGCGCCTGTTCTCTCCGTTGGTTTCGTCGCAAAGCCACTACACCTACCAGGACGCTAGAAACAACGCATATACGAAACCTCGACAGGTCGCTATTACAGGAGAAGGTACCTGTCATTTCGACTTTCTTGGAATACGTGCACTAATTTCATATTTTCAGCGCGAGTGGAGCTCGCCTTCTAGCCAAATCTAGGCCATGCTGGGTGGAACCCAGGAGTTCTAAGCTATGTAAGCGAAGACGACACGACTATGTGATTCGTTACCGAAACACCTCCCCCAGTACGAAGGCGAGGGAAACAGCAAAGCCAAACCTCAGCCCGTCATCTGCGTCCAAGCCTGAGAGAGGCTAGAATCGTAAAACCATTTTGGACGGAGTCATCGAGACCAAGGCGATATGTTGTGGACAAAGAGACGACTTCCGTTCGCATATCTTTTAGCGCAATTTTTAACCGACCAAGGTCCTCTACCACCTACGTCGACATACCAGAGTTCTCGACTAATACTCAACAGCCGATACGGTGACTTCACATCCCTCAAGATCTGCGACCACCTCCGGGGAGGCTTGGTTAGTCGAGTCCGGTCGAACGTCGGTGGTGGTGCAAGGCGCTGGGAAATAGCAAGTCCGAATGACGCCTTCAAGGGCGAAGGTCCTTTCTCGCCCGGACGAGCTAGTCATCTATGTCCGTTGCCGCTTGAAGTTCCACTTAAACATGGCCGAACCCATGTGCGGATTCAAACACCATTCACCCTCCACGACCTCCGCTATTCTCATCGTACGATCCTTCCACACATCCAGACTACCAGCAATGCTTAAATACGGGTGAAGGCGAGACGTCCCTACCTGCACCCTGCTCTATAGGACACTCAGTCTAGCGATTCCCCTCGATTCAACACTGCAATGGATCTGCCGATGAAGACTAAGGTTCTTGCCAACGCTTTGTAAGTTATAACTTCGTTGTATTTGTGTAATATGATACTGACACTTGTTGATGGGGATGGAATAGGTCACCGCTGTCTAATTACCATGCTCGAATGAATGTTTTCCTTGAGAGGAAGGGCCACAAACACGTACTTCGCATCACGAAAGGATTCAAAGATCTCCTGCTCATCGACAACCAGTCGCATCCCGAGATCTTCAACCTGATTACGAGAACCAGACGACCACCCCTTTACTCTAGAGTGCTTGAACTTGATGAGCGAGTCGCGCTCGTGGGGTATACCTCCGATCCAAAGGCTGAAGAACAGATGGTCCGATTCAACGAGAACGGGAAGGCCACGAGAGGTTATTGAGGCCAAGCTGGGATGGGAAAGGGGATGCTCAAGGTCTCTCAGGTAACGCCGATTGTATCATGAAGAAACCTGGTATGTCTATCAGATAAGGCCAATCCAGTCATACTCATAAGTTTTCTTCAAGACCTCAAAGCCGTTGAGAACGACATCAAAAAACTCTACAATGAGGGATCCAGATCACTCGCTATCGTCCTTGTACACCCCTCATTCCCAGAGCACGAGTGGCTCGTCGGAAACTCGTACATGAGATCGGCTTCACTCGTGTCTCGGAATCCGCATAGCTACTGCCGATGATCAAGACGGTTCCTCGTGGGGTATTCTCGACAGCGGACGCATACTTGATACCAAATCTATGTGACTATCTGGGCGGATTTTTCAGCGGATTCGACGAGAAGCTCAAGGACGGGGGGTTACGCAGCCTACGGGTGGGGTTATGGGCAACGATGGGGGATTGGTTGATCTGAACAATTTCTCGGGGTTGAAGAGCGCCGTTAGTGGACCAGCTGGCGGGGTTATTGGGGTACACACTGACCAGTTGGGACAGAGAAAAGCTATCCTATCATTGGGTTTGTCTTTATCGATTATCGCATACTTGAAATGGCTGACGATCTCTAGGTTGGACCTCGACCAACTCGTCACGATTTGACGGCCGATACGAGGTGCTCTACGAAACCACGACTGCAGGAGTGACGCTTCAACTTCAACTCGACATCAATACCATCGCTGCTGGAGGCTCTTGTCTTACGTTCAGGAGTAGGCTCTTCCTCGCAGGACCAGAGAGTGCCGGAGCCCAGCTTGGACCGGGTTGTTGTCGGTATGCCTGAATATACGCGCTATCGAAAGCTTCTGATTGTCATTTCTATACAGCAAAGGATACCGATGCCAATCTCCTCCTCGGGCGACTTATACTAGACTTTCTTCCCAAAATATCTGGAAAGTCGGAATAGATCTATTGGACATCGACATCGCGGACGGTACGAGAAGTTGGCCGAAGAAATCAACATGAATCGAGATTAACAGCTGTCTTGGGTGACGAGGTTGTTCATGGGTATGGATTACCTTAGTCGTCTATGTTTCTAACTCAATACTTCAGATTTATTAAAACGCCGCTGAATGCGTGCTTCAACAGAAGCCAGAGGGCATGCGACGTCAAAACATATGCAAGTAGGGCTTGTCTCCCTGTTTCCTAATGCATGCGCTGACGTTCTTGGTGTCTTAGACTTGCAAGTTTCGGAGGTGCAGGTGGCTAACACGCCTGCGAGATTGTCAGTTTACTGGGAATCGCAACCATCTTGATCCATCGATACAGTTCCATCCTTTCCGCATACGGATTGGCACTAACTGATCGGTACGTTTACATTCACAGTTCTGTCTATCCGACGCCTTATCGTCAAATTCCTTGCTGCTAGCGTCTATGAACTTCAAGAACCATGCTTGATGATTTAAACGCCACAGAATAAACCGACTCTCGTCTCTCAGGTGGACAAGATGACTAAGGATGTTCGCCCAAAGCTCGAGAAACAAAGCTTCGAAGGCCCCCGTATTCATGTCAAGCGAATGCTCAACATGCACTCCGAAAGTACCAATATTGCCCTGATCATCCTACCCAACGACCAAGATGGAGATACAGTAAGACCGAGGACTTCGAGGTTGCGTTCAAGAGAGTACATAAGCAGGAGTTCGAATTCTTGTTAGACACGAAAAGTGTCGTCGTAGACTCATCCGTTTTCTGAATAGGACACGCTTTTAACATGGTCCTTACCGTATCATACGCTGCACTTCGGATGAATTAATCCTCGTACGTTGAGCTTACTTTTTTCCATAAGATCCCAACTACCTGTCGATCTTAGTTCTAACGATATATCCATACGCAACTCGAACCTGGCTCCATTCAGTACGTTCGCCTTCGCCTCCATTGTGTCTAGGCACACGTTCGCGCCTCTCGTCCACTCTTCACTATCTCCACTTGTGCACTATGACCGGGCGATCGGAGACGAAATCTGGCAGGCTGAGCCCTTCCAAATTTAAGAGAGGCACCGCGGCTGCAAGTACGAACGCAGCTGCGCAGCAACTGGCCATTACAATGTAACTCACAGTCGATGGACTAGAGGGACGTAGTCACCACATTGGCCCGTCCGAGGCGCCCCGAATGTTCGCTGGCGTGCAGGTGTGGGGTTGGTCCTCGCAGCCTGCATTTACTTGGTAAACGATATTGTCTGTCGGCGTCTCAGGAAAGGAAGAGATGGCGATGATGAAAACACGATCCACCCTCAAGAGCATGGAGTGCCTTGCCACCACATACAAGGACCCAGGCCGCTTGAACGACGCAGGTGCGCTTGAGGCGGTGTTGGCGGAGAAGACAAAGTGATAGTGGTGGTACTTGTAACTGAAGTAGCTCAGCATGGAACGCAGGGAATGTTTGCGGTCCATGGGCGAATGAAATGAGGCGTGTTTGTCGTTTCGGCTAAGAAATAAAATCAGAATCAGCTATATATCACGAACGAAGGCGTACTGAGGCTTACACGTCGTGCTCCTCCCTTGGTATTTTTGACATACACCCATGCGATTGAAGTAGATGTGCCGAATGTGAGGGTGGAAAGACGTGGTATTCAAAGACTTGCATCTGGCTCAAGCCTGTAGGGTCAGAAAGTAGCAGGTGGCTATTCATCAAAGATCACACGCTGTGCCTCAACTGCATTGAGTAGACGATCAATATTCGATACCAACCCAGCATAATCACGATTCTATTGCGAGTGTGGTTAAATTACGAGAGAGTAACACACTGAGGCCCAGTGAGGGTAGTCGCATCGTCGAAAATGATTTGGTCACGGTGTCGGCAAGGTGCGCTCTAGGAAAGGCGTCAAGAATGTGTACTCGTTGTAGATGTGGGAGACCAGCCTTCCCAGACCCCCGAGTTCGACAGCCTTCAGGCAGGTCACGGTTCCAACCACCTCCAATCATTGGATAGGATGATAACTTCCCCAGGCTGTTTCGTGGACTAAAATCGAGTTGCTGAGAGTTCCGCCTCTGTTGGGGGCGACGGAAGGTGGATATCAGCGTTGAAGATGTCAGAAATCTCAAGGATCCTTCGTACCTCGATTTGCGCCCAAAGTACATTTCGAGAAGGCCGCTCTGACTGCTAAAGACATAACTAGCGATGAGACATTGAGAAACGGAGGAAGACAGCGACGTACTTCCGTAGTTATCATGCACATCCTGCGTCGTTTATATCACTGGCTTCATGTTACGATCCTCGATCATGATCCTTTCCTTTGAGCCCTTGTTGGTGTTGTGGTACTGGAAATTGAACATCTGCTTTGCGAATCGTGAATGAATTTTGTGTATATAATGCCCTCGTACGGGTAGGCTGGGCTACAGCCGTCCTTAGGGTCGTGTCTGCGATAGGGTGGTCAGGAACGGGAAAGTTGATAGTAGAGTAACGCACTTACAGGGGGGATAGTGCCCGACGTTGGCCGGTTCTTACGGCAACGAGCAGGTCACACAAGCTTCGTGCGGGACGGGTGGTGCGCATACATCGATGTTATAGAAGTCCAATGTTGAAATTGTGGGCAAATGCAAAGAACGGCCAGTCGAAGATGCAGCCGTCATGATATGCGAAGTGGAGGGAGATCAGATGGCGAGGGTAAGTAGTTGGAGTTTAAGTAATCGTCGAGATTTTGAATCATTGCGGTGTATCTTTGCGCTGGATGTGTTTTGAAGATCCGGTTTTCGAGTAGACCTGGTCCAGGACCAGTGGAGAGGCGTAAACGAGAAGGCGTCTTTTTGAGAGTTTCTCGCTGACAGAACGATAGCTGTAGTCTGAAATTCTCATGAAGAGTGGATAAGGACATACCTGGCATAGATCCACGAGGGCTTCAGCCAACCAGAGTTCTCTGGGATCCAGCCCCTGCCACGAGTGGACGCCACCGTTCATAGTATCTGGACATGAGGAAGCAGGCGCACGCACGTCTGAGCAAGGATGTTGTCCCAGTGCCTTGAGTTTTCGGATGGAAAGGTACGAATAGGTCGACGTCATCCAGGAGCTTTTGAGCTAATGCATGAGAGGTGGCTGACTGAGACTCAGTGAGAGAAACGACTTCAAAGGTCATGTGAGCCTCCGGATCACCGGGAATGAGATACCGAGCCTTTTCAGTTGCTTGGGGCATTTCCAAACGTACAATGCTCTCATCTCTGTGCTCGACTATTTTTCACTGGTAAGTCAACCTTGTTGTTCTCTCGGCATCCTTTCTCTCTCCTGACGAACCACCTCCGCTTACAGATTCGCATCCTGTGCATTACTGGCTCCCCTGTTACCACGTCGTTCTGCAAGCGGTCTACCTTCAACTCTTCCCTATTAAACGCGTCTTGGTCACCTCCTGGGCCACATACGCCAGAAATTCCAGCTGCCATCCCTCTTTATAAGAGACATGGATGTCGTGGGTAGTCGCACTGCGAGGCTAGAGAGGAAACTCATCGAGGAACTTACGCACTGCAACGACGAGCACAGCCGAGCAGCGAGCATACCTGATGGTACTCATCCAACTCGTGGTCTGCAGACTGTCTGGCGGGTGTGTAGTGACTATCTTGGTCCATCCAAAGCGTCTCAAGTGTTCGTTGGTGGTTCATGGATTAGCGCTTGGCGGTCGGCGTTTGCTTTGAGTAGACTATGTCGTCTTTCAGCGAATTAGGAGTGGAAGGAACGATGCGGGGACGAAGAGGATCGTGGTCAAGTGCTATATCAGGTCTTTCCAAGGTACGATTTTGTCCTTTCTCAACCTTCAAGCTCAATATTCATTATACTTTATTATACAGTCTCGATTTTCGAATCATATCTGCCCTTTCTGTGGACTCCTTCAAGAAGCTACGTACGCCTACCTCATCGAACGACGCGCATGAAGGGCTTCGAAAACCCGCTGTAATGAGAAAAGGTAGCTTTTTTTTTTTCTCCCTTGGCATATAGTCACTGATTTACGTTGCAGTGCTAGTCAGGATCAGCGTCAAACTGAACTCCAGACCGTAACCTCAGCGAAAACCGAGACCATTACCCCCAGCTTATCAAAGCGAAGGTCACTCGGACATGTGATGGCTCCAGTCCTTACCCTCAAGCTCTGCAAATATAATTGGGGGCTTACCTGCCGATTGTCCAGTCGAGCCTGGTCGAACGTCGTTGGTACTTCTAGAAGCGGGAGATTGTTGAATCCGACTATCACCTCCGAGGACGAATATCCTTTCTCGCTGCATCGGCTCGTTGTCTGGAGTCATCTCGTTCGCCAGCTTTTATCTTCCGATATCTGATGGGCAGGCTCATTGGAGTGATGCTGTCGGATGCTTCCTAAGAGCCGCTCGTGACGAGGGTTGGAACTATTGAGCTGGCAAGCTATGTACGGGCGCTTAGCCCGACTAATTGATACGTTCAAACACGATTGACGCCCAAATGCAGATTCAATTTCTCGTCATTGATGCCCGGTCCACCTCATGTCGCTTTCTGACCTATAATAGCGGCCAATATTCGTGTGGGTTTCCAACTATAATGGCGGGTCTCTCCCTTGGAGCTGAAATTCGCAATGCCCAACCACCTCGTTCCTCTTCCACAGAACGAGTACGTTCACTCATTCCTTGATGTCCTCCTTAGCCATTGACCGAGCTTGATTTACCTGCAGACTCAGAGGCTCACTCGGACCACGCCTTTTTGGCCAGACATCCCATCCCGCAGTGAAGGATGCTAGAGAGGAAGGACTCTGGATACTCCAGGTACCTTGCTCAGTCTGACCAAATAGTGCAGCACTAACGTTCGATTCCACTTGCAGAAACACTTTTCTCTCAGGCAATCAATCTTTCTCTACACACCTTCGCGTGTTCACTCCTTATGTCGGAGTCGGTGGAGCGGCTTTGATAGACTCTAGGAACATTATATCTAACCGACCGCTTTCTCGAGCAAGAAACATGAGATTTAGATGTTCGACCTTGAACGATTATTTCGTGGAGCCTTTGCAGATACCTCCTTGTTCGCTGTTAGTCTCATCCAGATATGTAATTTACGCACGGTCGTGTCATTTTGGCGAACAGCCAACCTACACGATTATAGCTCCTCTCAACCTAGTTTCCTTGCGACCAAAATCGAATGGCGAATTGCCAAGACTAGAGGCTTGGATTGTTGTATCTGGCCGAAAGATCTCCTCACCGGTGACTTCATCGTCGACCTTGACAGTTGGTTTTGTTCTACTCACTGAACAGTGCATATTTCACACAAGCGCCTACTAGGCCGCCTCTGTTTCTCAGGACTCCAAGACGCAATGGGTCCGATATCAATTGAACGACATTTATCACACCTTCTCGATATCGCGTCGTTATAGTAAATAGTGTGTTAGAGGAAGCATGTTATATTCTGAAAGATCTAAAGTGTTTGCTATTGTAGTGTCGCAAGACCGTGAAAGAGGCGGAAAGTTGCGACGCAAAATAATCTGAGGAAGTATAAGAATCAACATTAACATGGAGCTTATACGGAGCGCAAGCTGCCTGAGAAGCGCCTCTGCGTCGATGAGATGTAAAAATATGACACTTCCTCTGTCGTCCAAGTTCGTAAGTGCACTATAGAGAGACCTGTCAGTCTGAGAACCGAATATCAGATTCTCGTAGTGTGTGCGAAGGCGGGCGAGTATCTCAGCGGTCACCTGAGATAGTATAGGGCATAGAAACCTAGCCACAATCCCGAATAATAAAACCACGGAAATGATAAATGTGCTACAAGGGAAAAACGATCAGTCGGCGTGTCTCTGGAAAACAACAATACGCACCACCTACTCAAATTGAACCCAAACGGCGAGATGTCTAAACCCCCATCTCATGTCTCCAGAACAACGACCCAGCCTGGATTGGTCCCAGTTCACGAGGAACTGCGAGCTAAGGAGTTGATGAAGGGACAGGTATTGAGGTGAGCCAGGTACGCCTCTCGAGGCAGGCTTTCTTCACCCATACATTCATCTCAGTAGCGAGTTGGTTCACTTTGATGGTTCGTGGGCATGGAGATAGGGAGGTCGTAGATGTAAAATGACCTTGGATACTCGCGGGAGTTCGGTCCTGCCCGAGTAGGAGTCAACGAGGGTGGGGACGGACAACTCGCGAGAAAGAGCCTTCAACTATGAAGGACACATTCGGGCTTGATGAGTCCTCCCTGCAGCACAGAGGGCCTCAAGCAAAGGTGGTAGCCGAGCAAACCTCCGGAGCGGTAGGCGTAGAGCGAGGGATATGAGTCAACGTATTGGTCACTGTGAGTCGAATATTCCGGTATGAAGATGCAGATTGAGAGGCGCGTTCTGTCTTGATGTAGTTGAGGATTGCTCCAATGCATCATGGAGGTGGTCATACCTTCGACCACAGTTCATCCGCCAGCGGTGTCGATATAGTGGCCCGAGATGGTTTCATCGTTCTCTTGACTCACGCCTCTGACTTGGAAGACACGTCCAGAACTGCATCTGCCGTACCCTTGGTTTCATAGCACGCATTCATATTTTTTCGCTTCCACAGCCTTAGCCTAGGATAAGGCAGGACCCTTAGGTTTCGCAGAGGTTAGAGTCTTGAGTTTATCTGGAAGACTAGCTTGAATTACACTACAATATATATTAGTAAATATATGGGAAGGGAGGATGGAAGCCTAGTACCTTTTCTCGTAGCGAGCTTTCAGCCTAAGCGTGCTTTCTAACGTGCTAGAGGTGGATAACCGCAGCTTTGCAAAGAAGGCGGCCGAGAGTTGGTGCGATCTGGATTGAAACTGTAAAAGCATGATGAATATTGAGCTCAAGATTAAGCAGAGTCAAAATTGTACCTCGGAACGACCTGATGTACCAACTAGGTCCTCCCAACGGTTCTCGTCATCTCCTCATCCTGGCCACCTTTCCCTTGCCAATGCGCCGACAGATGACATCGTCTAGTCAAGGGAAACGCCGACCGCGGAGAGCCAATGCCACACTTGAACCACCAGCAGATATTCAAGGCACTTCAGATGAGCCAAGACGGCGACTACGCCTGTCATATGGTTCGTCGACCATCATCACAGGCAGTCGCTGCTTAACGGCGTTCTTCGTTGCGGTCGTGGTGAGTCCCTTGTTGCAAGAGTTCTGCCTGCCTTTCCGGCTTCGCGGGGGACCGTTCACGAAGTTCGCCTTGTCTCTGAGAAGAACGAAGGTCAAGAGGGGTGGTCGCTGTCGTCGACTATACATGGGCACAGATTCGAAGGCGTGTCCAGGAAGGAAGATTTGAAGGCGGACATGTTACATGGCGATGTGCTGCACAGGTTGCATACGAGATGCGAATCTGAGAGTACTATTAGCATTGGACGCAAGACCTATCGTTCGAGATGTGAGAGTTAAGATGAGAAAAGAACAAGGTTGACTTACCAGTGTGAACAAGTCAAGGACAGAGACGAGAACATCCCATGTTGGAACATACAGTCTCTAATTGAGAGAACGGCAAACGAGGCAATACCCAAGGGTGAGCGTGGTGGCAAAAATAGTGCCGGTGATCCGGAATTCCTTTTGTTCTTTTTTTTTTCTTTCTTTTTTCTTTTTTTGAATCCGTGGATTAGCGTGCTACAAAATCCTTTTGTTCTTTGTTTTGTTCATCACATCCTTCTCAAGCAACAACCGCCCTTCCTTCGCGGACCACCGTCTGTGCTTCGAACTATGGAGCAGATTTATCTTACTATTGGTAGTAGCGTCTCAGCTCTGACCAGAGATCTCGAAATATATTCCTCGCCTGGAAAGTTGCCAACCAACAGCGGATTTTTCACCCAACCACACTTGTCCATGTTCAGCTTTCTCATCTAATCCGTCTACTATGGTGTAAGCAAATACGAAGACCTCTTTCAGTCGCCTCTGTCGTCGGATCGATGACTCAAATTCGGCAGCATGCTTGTCAAAATCACTCCCTGTGTTTAATCTCTAACCATTGGTGCCACTACACCTTACCTCGACCATCAAGATGTTAGCAGATTTGGGAGGTTTTGTCACTTTTACGACTGTCAGCCTCGGCTGGGTTTGAAGAGTAGTGGTGACTCCGATATTGACAGTGGTCGTCGAGGACCAGACAGCAATAGTGGCGGCACAATCAATCTTCGACGTCTCCTACGCGGGGAACGGATCATGCGAGTTGCGAGTGACGTTGTCAGTAGTTATTGGACGCTGACACCCCTCTTACCCTTTCCTCCGTCCACACCAATCCCGCCCTTCGAATACCCCCAGCTCCGCGTTCGTCAGTGAATGCCACTGAATAGGCTTCTTCGTTGAGAAATCAACAATCCAAGCGTTTGGAAACTGCGCTAGGTTCGGTCAGTTGTATATGACCACCCATCCGGAGGCGATGTCGACTGGGAGCTACATTCAGCAGTCGTCGTTGTCGCAATAAGGTTTGAACTTCGAACTTGGGTTAGGCTCAGATCATTAGTGAGTTATCAATTTACTGACTTTCCAAATGTTCAACTCATACTTATACCAGCCATTTCCCCCGTCTTCTGACCGTCCAAATTTTTCTTTTTTCAATGGAGGTCACGTCTCACACATAGTGGTGGTGGTAGCGAGAATTTGAGGATGAAACTCGTGAGTTAATTGAACATAGTTATTTAGGTCCTATCTGCCATTCCTGTACACAATTTGGCGTACAATTCAATCCAAATCGTGCTTGAGTTCGTCAAATTTTCATTGGAGCGAACACTCAGAAAAATATAATTGCTGGAGAACGTCAGGAGGAAGTATCCAAGGCCAAGAGTGCGAACCGAACATTTGGAGAGAGAGATAGCGAAACTACAACACTGATGATTGAAAATGTGTCCTCGCTGGATTCATAACTTATTTACTGTTAGCCCACATCGTTATCATCGATGCACTCGACGATCTGTGACAACTAGCAGCAGCGGTGGGTTGGCGGTGAGCGCTAATCATTGTTCGCTTTGCCGAGCACAGCCTCTTATCATACCCTGTGTCACTCCGCCATAGATAATCGACGTCTTCCCTTCAAACAATGACCTCTTCCAGTGGAGAATCGCCTCTGAAGTTGCTTGCATTAGGTAAAGTCCCGTACACTTCTCTCTCATACTCGCCACTGGATTCGCTAACTGGTGACTCTCCACAGATGGTGGCGGCATTCGCGGACTTTCAGAGCTGCTCATTCTCAAAGACATCATGCACAAGGTGATGGTCGAGGAGAACACGAAACGGAAGAAGAATGGCCAACTACTCCTTACTCGCCTTCCAAAGCCGTGCGATCACTTTGATTTGATTGGTGGTACCAGTACTGGAGGGTGCGTCTCGTGCTTCAAATATAAAAATACGGTACGACTAATCCACGAGTACATTGCAGAATAGTGGCTTTAATGCTTGGACGCCTTCGAATGGATATAGACACGGCAATAAAACACTATGATATCATGGTGAAACACGTCTTCTCTGATCCGAAGGGAAGACTCGGAAATGGAAGGTTCAAAGCGACAGTACTTGAAGAGGCAATCAAGTCTATTGTGAGAGACGTAACTGGCGATTCTGAATCACCGTTATTGGAACGAAATGACTCTACGGTTTGCCACACGTGAGTGCACAGGCTATTCCAATATTTATTCTGGTCTTACATCCCCTCCCCAGCTTCGTCTGCGCCATGAACGCCCATAACATGAACGGAAATATGCCGACGCTGTTTAGGACGTACGAGTCTCACGAAACACATTTGGAATGCAAGATTTGGGAGGCTGCTCGAGCGACATCTGCAGCGCCGACCTTCTTCAAGCGTATCGAAATCGGTAGAGCGCAGCCGTTTATTGACGGCGGACTCGGGCGCAATAACCCCAGTCGTGTGGTGCTGGATGAAGCGAAGGCGCTATTTGGCGCTCGTCGCATCGGGTGCTTGGTGAGCATTGGTGCTGGACAGGTTGAGACAATTAGTATCAGAAAACCTGGGTTGTTCCAGCAGATCGTACCGACTGACGTCGTCGACGCGGTGAAGGCAATTGCCAATGATTGTGAAGCCACCCATGAAAACATGCTAGTCCTTTTCGCAAAATTGCCGGCCACCTATTTCCGGTTAAATGTCGACCAAGGGATGCAGGGGGTTAACCTTTCGGAATGGGATAAATTGAGCAATGTGGAAGCACATACGACGCAATATCTGAAGAGGACAGACATTGCTGATAAGGTGGCATCGTTGGCGAGTGTTATTAGGATCCCGCGGCCACAGCTAACAATTGAGCAACTCGGTACGGACTAATTTCTCATCTGAATCCACATGTTTACACAGTATTGTTTCGCTAGTGTGTCCTAGTCCTCCACTTGAATCACTTCGACAAATCAGGGAACGCAAGCTATGCCCGCTTCCAGTGGCTTCCTTTACAGGACGAAGGGATATCCTCGATAAGATGCAAACATATTTTGACACAGATAGCGAATCTCAACGCATCTTCGTGTTATACGGGCTTGGGGGTACTGGAAAGAGTCAACTTGCTTTCAAGTTCATCGATGAATCCCAGAAAGCTAAACGGTATTGTTTTGATGAAGTCACAACTGATGAAAGGCTAACGAATCCGTTTTTCAGCTTCTCCGACATATTCTATGTTGATGCCACGAACGAGCAGACAATTCAAACAGATCTCGAAGCTATCATCCCTGGAAATGCTGAGCGGTCTGTGGATGCGGGCCTGCGATGGTTTGCTAAACAACCTAACGGAAATTGGCTTATCTACTTCGACAACGCCGACGATGTCAACTTGAAGCTGAAGAAGTTTTTCCCTCCATGTGAGTCTGGGAATATCCTAGTGACAACACGGAACCGAGAGCTTCGCCATTACACTGGTAGAGATGCGGACGCAAATGTTATAGGGATGGATCATGAAGATGCAACAACTTTGCTATTGCATCAGGCTCGGGCGGAAGGGAGCGACGAAAATAAAGCACTAGCAGAAGAAATTGTACAGGTACTTTTGTGGTCTTTGCCCCATTGCGTAAGGGTTTAAACTAATACAAGAAACAGGAACTCCATCACATCGCGTTGGCTGTCTCCCAAGCCGGCGCTTACATTCATTGCCACTCGACATTGAGCGGGTATCGAAAACTCTTCCGATATGAACGCGACAATTTGCTACAGAATGAAGAAACTCAAGGACAAGATCCATACGAATTGACACTATATTCAACATGGAGACTGAGCTACGACAAACTTGATGCACCAGCAAGATCTCTCCTCCAAATTTGCTCATTGCTGCATCATGAAGGAATTTCGGAGGATCTATTCAAGAAGGCGGCATTATCCCAACTAGAACTACAAGATTTGGAACTTCAGGAGGAGTCGACAAAGTTGTTGAACCAGCTGGGCAAACAGGATTTGGGTTGGAGTTCCTGGTCGTTCCAGAAGGTCGTAAAAGGCCTTAGGTCACACTCTCTGATTGAATATGATACCCAAAATCACACTTACAGCATTCATCCACTGGTACACCACTGGAGCGGCACCACTACGGAAGGGAACAGGCACATGCAGAACCTCATCCTTACTATTATTGGGCTATCAGTTTCCTGGACATTTACTGATGAAGACTACACATATCGACGTACACTTTTGAACCATACCATCAACTGTGCAGCTTCACTCAAGCTGGAAGAGATCAATTCATCAATCGCGAGGCGTATAGGACTCATTTATTTTGAACGAGGTCGCTGGAAGGAGGCGGAGGCGCTACAGGCGGTGGTAATGGTGAAGAGGAGGCGGGTGCAGGGAGATGATCATCCTGACACCATTGCGAGCATGGGGGATCTTGCAGCCACATATCGATGCCAGGGCCGCTGGAAGGATGCGGAGGCGCTACAGGTGGTGGTAATGGAGAAGACTAGGCGGGTGCTTGGAGATGATCATCCTCACACCATCACAAGCATGGGGAATCTTGCGGGCACATATGGAAGCCAGGGCCGCTGGAAGGATGCGGAGGTGCTAGAGGTGGTAGTAATGGAGAAGACGAGGCGGGTGCTGGGAGATGATCATCCTGACACCATCATGAGCATGGGGAATCTTGCAGCCACATATGGAGGCCAGGGCCGCTGGCAGGATGCAGAGGCGCTAGAGGTGGTGGTAATGGAGAAGACTAGGCGGGTGCTGGGAGATGATCATCCTGACACCATCACGAGCATGGGGGATCTTGCAGCCACATATCGATGCCAGGGCCGCTGGAACGATGCGGAGGCGCTACAGGTGGTGGTAATGGAGAAGACTAGGCAGGTGCTGGGAGATGATCATCCTGACACCATCACAAGCATGGCACATCTTGCAGCCACATATCGATGCCAGGGCCGCTGGAACGACGCGGAGGCGCTAGAGGTGGTGGTAATGGAGAAGACTAGGCGGGTGCTGGGAGATGATCATCCTGACACCATCACGAGCATGGCAAATCTTGCAGACACATATCGATACCGGGGCCGCTGGAAGGATGCGGAGACGCTAGAGGTGGTGGTAATGGAGAAGAGGAAGCGGCTGCTGGGAGTTGACCATCCAGACACCCTCATGGCGATGGGAAATCTTGCTAGTACGTACCACATCCAAGGCCGCTTAGATAACGCCGAGGCGCTTGAAGTAGTGGTGTTGGAGAAGCGGAAACAAGTGTTGGGAATTGACCATCCACACATGATCGTGAGCATGGAGAACTTGGCCGCGACATACAGGAAACAAGGCCGCTTGGATGACGCGGAGGCGCTGGATGTGGACATTGAGAAAAGGAAGGATATATGAATATTGTTTTCTACAGAAAAGATCAGCTACTAGTAGGTATCATGAGCAGAGGGATATCAAGTCTCAGATGCGTACTTTACATTCTGTACTATGGGAGCGACGTGGTTGTCAGCTGACTTGCACTGAGGATGGGAGACTCGAGCTCAAAATAGCTTGTAGGAAGCTTGGATCGAAGAACCGACCCCGATGTGATGTTCGGTCGACACCAGTGCTCAGCTATTGGAAGGAATCCAACGCAGCATGAGCCAACAACTGTGGCAAAGGCACGGTGATGGCGCGTTTGCAGGTAACCATGCTTGCAGATTGTGGAGGGCTGCTTGCTAAATTCTATGACCTGCGTCAGTGGTTGACCGAAATGTGGTTTTGGGGAGCATTGCTCACAAAGGGAAGAATGTCGAACGGACATTCACCCTCTTCTAATCCGAGGCAAGCGCCATGGTCCAGACGGCCCCGGGTGGGTCGCGAGATGCCGCAGGAGTAAGAATGATCATGAAGGATGTGGCACGGAGCTCTCTCTTGAGAACGGGATGAGGACGACTTTCGTGAACGACTCGGCAAAAAGAAAGTTAGCTCCGGACCGGCCATTGACTCTTCCTTTACTCCTGCCACCACCTGGGGTCCTCCGTTTTCTGAACAGGACACGCTTTGAACATGGTTCTAACTGTATCATATGCTCCCTTATTGTCTCTTTGGATCAATTAATCCTCGTAAGTTGAGCTTACTTTTTTCCGCAGTATCCAAACTAACTCTCGACCTCAGTTCTAACGATGGGTCCGCCCTCGAACCTGGCTACCACTCAATACGTTCGCTTTCGCCTCGATTCTGTCTGGGCACACCTTCGCGCCTCCCTTCCACTCTTCAATACCTCCACTATGTACTACGCGTAACGCCGACGCCATTTGGCATCCCTCTTGGTGCTTGTACCGTCAGCGAGAAGACGAATGTCATGAACCCCCATGACCAGGCGATTGGAGACGAAATCCGGCAGGCTGGGCCCTTGCCAATTTAAGAGAGGCACCACAGCTGCAAGAACGAACACAGTCGACAGATAATATCGTCTACCAAGTAAATGCGGGCTGCAGGGACCAACCCCACACCTGCACGCCAGCAAACATTCGAGGCGCCTTGGACGGGCCAATGTGGTGACTACATCCCTCGTAGTCCCTCGACCATGGGAGTGCATCGTAACGGCCAGTTGCTGCGCAGCGTCTTAGGAAAAGGAAGAGATGGCGATGATGAAAATGCGATTAGGTCGTATATTAGGTTGTTCCAAGGTCTGATTTCAAGCTTACTCAACTTTCTAGCTCAATAATCATGCTTTATGATAGTCTGAATTCTCACTCAGTCCAGATCACACCTATTCTCTCCGTTAGCTTCTTCGCAAGCCACTACACCTACCAGGACGCTAGAAACAATGCATATACAAAACTCCAACAGGTCGCCATTACGAGAGACGGTACCTGTCATTCCGACTTTCTTGGAATACGTGCACTAATTTCGTATTTTCAGCGCGAGTAGAGCTCGTCTCCTAGCGAAATCTAGGCCATGCCTTGGTGGAACACAGGAATTCTAAGCTATGACGGCAAAGACGACACGACTATGTGATTCGTTGCCGAGATACCTCCCCCAGTCCTTAGGCGAGGGAAACGGTAAAGCCAAATCTCGGCCCGTCATCTGCGCCTAAGCCTGAGAGAGGCTAGAATCATAACATCATTCTGGACGAAGTCATCGAGACCAAGTCGATATGTTGTAGACGAAGAGACGACTTATTTTTAACCGACCAAGATCCTCTACAACAATGCAATCCTACTGCTGAACCTACGTCGGTATACCGGAATTCTCGACTACTTTACAACACCCGACTTCACATCCCTAAAGCTCTGCGACTACCTCCGGGGAATCTTGGTTAGTCGAGTCTGGTCGAACGTGCAAGGGAATGATGCCTTCAAGGGCGAAGGCCGTTTCTCGCCTGGACGAGCTTGTCATCTATGTCCGTTGCCGCCTGGAGTTCCACTTGAACATGACCGAACCCATGTGCGGATTGCAAACGCCATTCACCCCTCTACTATCTCCGCTACTCTCGGCGTACGACCCTTCCACACACCCAGACTACTAGCGATGCTTAGCTACAGGTGAAGGCACGACATCTACCTGCACCCTGCTCCATAGGACGCCCAGTCTAGCAATTGTCGTCGATTCGACACTACAATGAATTTACCGACGAAGACTAAGGTTCTTGCCAACGCTTTGCAAGCTATAACTTCGTTGCATTCATGTACTATGATACTGACGCTTGTAGACTAGTGACGATGAGGATGGAATGGGTCCAGCACTGTCTAACTATCATGCTCGAATGAATGTTTTCCTTGAGAGGAAGGGCCACAAACACGTACTTCGCATTATGAAAGGATTCGAAGAACTTCTGCTCATCGGCAACCAGTCGCATCCCAATATCTTCAACCCGAATACCAGAAGACCACTTGTTTACTCTTGAGTGCTTGAACTTGATGAGCGAGTCGCGCTCGTGGCCTATACCTCCGATCCAAAGGCTGAAGAACAGGTGGTCCGATTTGACGGGAACGGGAAGGTCACGAGGGGTTAGGGGAAGGGGATGCTCAAGGCCTCTCAGGCGAAGCCGTTCTTATCATGAAGAAACCTGGTATACCTATCAGATAAGGCTAATCCACTCATACTCTTCAAGACCTCAAAGTCGTTGAGCCCTCAAGAAACTCTACGACAAGGAAGACAGATCGCTCGTCATCGTCCTTGTACACTCCTCATTCCCAGAGTATGAGTGGCTCGTCGGACACTCGTACATGAGGTCGGCGTCACTCGTGTCTCGGAATCCGCACTGCTACTGCTGATGATCAAGATGGTTCCTCGCGGGGGTATCCTCCAGAGCGGACGCACACTCGACGCCAATTCTATGCGACTGTCTGGACGGATTTTTCAGCGGATTCGACGAGAAGCTCAAGGACGGGAGGTTACGCAACCTACGGGTGGGGTTATGGGCAACGATGAGGGATTGGTTGATCTGAACAATTCCTCGGGGTTGAAGAGCGCCCTTAGTGGACCAGCTGGCGAGGTTGTTGGGGTATACACTGACGAGTTGGGACAGAAAAAAGATATCCTATTATTGGGTTTGTCTTCATCGATTATCGCATACCTGAAATGGCTACGATCTCTAGGTTGGACGTGGGTGGGACCTCGACCAACTTGTCACGATTTGACGGCCGATACGAGGTAGTCTACGAAACCGCAATTGCAGGAGTGACGATTCAACCTCAACTTCAATACCGTCGCTTCTGGAGGCTCTTGTCTTACATTCGGGAATGGACTCTTCCTCGCAGCAGAGAGTGCCGGAGCCCAGCCTGGACCGGGTTGCTATCTGTAAGCCGGAATATACGTGCTTTCGAGAGCTTCTGATTGTCATTTCTATGCAGAAAAGGATGCAGATGACCCTTTCCTGCTCGGGCGACTTATACTAGACTTTTCACCAAAAATATTTGGCAAGTCGGAATAGAGCTTTTGGACATCGAGGCACATGGACGGTACGAGAAGTTGGCCGAAGAAGTCAACATGAATCGAGATTAAAGCTGTCTTGGGTGACGAGGTTGTTCATGGGTATGGATTACCCTTACTCGCCTACGTTTCTGACTCAATAGTCATCTTCAGATTTATTAAAACGAGACAATGTGCCCCCAATACGTGCTTTAACAGAAGCCAGAGAGCATGCGACGTCCAAACATATGTGAGTCGGGCTTGTCTCCTTTCCTGATGCATGCGCTGACGTTCTTGGTGTCTTAGAACTGCTAGCTTAGGAGGTGTAGGTGACTAACACGCCTGCGAGATTGTCAGTTTGCTGGGAATCGCGACCATCTTGATCCATCCTTTCCGCATACGGATTGGCACTAACTGATCGGTACGTCTATATTCACAGCTCTGTCTATTCGACGCCTTATCGTCAAATTTCTTGCTGCTAGCGTCTATGAACTTCAAGAACCATGGTTGATAATTTATACGCCGCAGGATAAACCGACTCTCATGTTTCGCTGGACAAGATGAACAACGATGTTCGCCCAAAGCTCGAGAAACAAGGCTTCGAAGGCCCCCGTATTGGTGTCACGCGAATGCTCAACATGCGCTCCGAAGGTACCAATATTGCCCTGATCACCCTACCCAACGACCAAGACGGAGATAGGACCGAGGACTTCGAGGTTGCGTTCAAGAGAGTACACAAGCAGGAGTTCGAATTCTTATCAGACACGAAGAGTATCGTTGTAGATGATATCAAGGTAATGAAATTCCGCACATGGATCATGGCACATCGATATGACCAATGTCTATTTTCCCACTCGAAAGGTCTACGGCATTGGCAAGGCCATTGACTCTTGGTCAATCCGTATACGTAGAGGTGGCCCAACTGAAGCAAATCCTGTTGATCGTGAAGCCAAGGTCACAACGTCTGTTTCGACAAAGTGGGCGGGCTGATGATACACCTGTGTTTTGCTTGACAAGCTGGATGGAGGCGACGTTGTAGAAGGTCTTGCGTGATAATCGACAACACCCAGACCACTGTCGTCGTTCCTAGAGCAAAGGCGGTATTGACGAGTAAACATCTTTCTATCATCTACGAACAGTGAAATTATAATTGTAACTACTAAACGATGAAGCAAGGTGACCTTTGTCTACTATGATCTATAGCTATGGCGATACACAGGCTAACTGAGACACAGTAATCTTTTTTGGGAAAGCTGGTCGATGATATTCCGAGTCAAGACTTCCTTTGGCGTGACCATACCTACATTGAAAAGTAAAAGTGTATGCCAACAGCTGCAACTCTGTCTCTGGATGCAGTCATCGCTGAAGGTGCATTCTCCCTTCATCAAATGTCTAAAGACCAACTTCTTCGTCGAACGATCTGCCTTCTTGCCCAGACAGATAGGGAGGTCATGGGCATACATCTAGATTGGCATTTGATCGCTTACTTGTAGATTTTTGGTTTTTCTTTCACCTTTCCCGTATTCTCAGGCTGCGACCATGTGACTGGCAGTAGCCCATGTTATAGAATACGCAAAAGTGCTTTCTGCGTTCCGGTAGCGGCGTCCGGCGTGGTTTCAACACGCGAGTCCCATGGGCTGGTGGCGCCAGTGCCACCCTCCTCCATCTCTTTGGCCGATTCGGTGTCGGACGCCCGCTCCTTTCCCTTTCCCGAAGAAACGCTTCCACTGCCAGAGCTGGACCGCCGTTGCCAATGATCTGCCCCAGATCGCGGGCCACCAGCTTTGGAACCGATTTCGTGCGAGCTTCTGCACTTCATTCCCCGGAAGCACTCGCCTTTCTTAGTAAGGACAGATTTTGGGACCAGAGGGAGAAGGCGAATTCTGAGATGACACAGCGGCTATTGACTTTGACAACCAAGTGGGTTCCGAATGGATGAATGTGCACGCAACGCCTTTCTTACACTTGCCCTCCCTGAAGAAAACGCAGGGTATTCCATTGGAAGCCATCGACGACTCGAAAGAATGTCTGGAAAGCTGAGCGATAGGGTGGGACTACCAGCTTGCTACCAACTCGAGCGCGCTCCGCTTTCACTCAAGATGCGTGCACGCGGCGAGGAAAAGTAGATAGGAATAATTTCCTTATGGAAGGTCACATTCCATTCTAGTGTTTCTGATGGATTGAAGGACCTTATACCTCAAGGTATCACTCAATCTGAGCATCAAGAGTACCTGGTTCAGCATACACCTGCACCAAAAGGCGTTCAACTCACATTGATACTGGCTGAATTCCGTTCCGTTTTGTTTTCGATCGTGAGGTATCTACTGCGGTGTCCGAGATCGGGATAGATGTCTGCCCCGTCCATCTGTTAAATAGAGTCAATGAGGGAGGAAAACCAAATGTAAAGAGAATAATACCCAGTCGGCGGTGAAGACGTCAAACCAGACCTTCGGGCTCTACGTCCTGAGGGCAAATCGCGGTTCCAACCGCCTCCACACATTGGGTTAGTGGTAGACTCTGCGGGTTATCTTGTGGACTAAGGTGACCGAGCCCCATCCCCCGCTGGGCTGAGAAAAGTAGATATAATATCAGCGCCGCAGAAATTGGAGTGATCAACCACGCTGCTTACTGAGCCGACCTGTCCTAAGGGTACATTCATAGACACTTTCCCGCTAAGAGTATGGTCAACGATGAAAACTTTGAGAAATATAAGACAAAGGCGACGTACTCAATGGGTATAAACCCTGCCTTGTTCATAGCACTACCATCATGCGCTGAAAGTTGGACGTGAGTGCTTCCTTATTAAAGTTGTGGGTACTAGCATTGAACGGCCACCTGTTCAACCCTGTAGCGGTACATGACGTCGTGAATAAAGTCGATTGCATAGAACGTGTTCGTATATGCTGACTTCTGGGTCGAGGTCCTACCCGACCTTGGGCCGAATCTGGTGCTTAACCACGGATGAGTCGACAATAGTGTAATGCAACCACAGAGAGTGAGAGTGGTCACCAGCACCAGCCACAATGATGCGTCGCCAAAACTTGCTGCAGAATGAGTAGTGCGCATATGTGCATGTTGTGGACGTCAGATGGGAGATTTGGGCAATTCAAAGTAATGGCTAGTCGGAGGCATCATGATGTAGGAACGGATGAAGACGATACGGCAGAGGATGCAAAACAACATCAGACGTTGTCTATGATGCCAGCAGGCATTGGAATCGGAGGTCATTGCTGGTTGAATTTCGAGGACTTGGATCTGGAGTGGAGTGGTCCAAACTTGGTGTGTCCGACAGACAAACGGAGGGGAGGAAGTCTCACTATTAGAATGTCTTCGTAAGCCTGAATCTCGCATAGAAGAGCAGGCATAGACTTACCTGATATCAAACCACGAGGACTTCAGCCAACATCGTCCAGCCTTCTGGCACCTTTCACAGTTCTTGGTAGCTCAAACAGTTCGACCATTCACCAGGTCCAGAGATGCAGAAGAGCTCACTGCAGAGTTGACACGAGGACGTGAAGGATTATGACGTTGATACGGACGTAGGGACAATGCCTCGAGTGTTCGGATGAAAAAGTGCTCCTTAAAGTTGGTGTTTGGATCTAGGAGCTTTGAGGCAGTGAATGTCTCGGGGATTCAGCACTGTAGAGTTGGCCAGCTGTCATATTCGATGGAGGTTCTGGGAGGCAATATCGTTATGGACACTGAAAGCCTGAAGGAGAAAGATTCTGCGGTCCTGTCGACGTCATCCAACTCATCACACGGTCCTCCCAAGGACTGATATGTGGCTGTGCTCATCGTAGGAGCTGTGATAAGCGCTCGTTTCGATCGTTTGTTTGGTGTGAGCACAGACGGAATGTGCTCAGGATATGGCCAGACATATAAGCGATCTTCTCCAAAATTTCTCGGCACATCACAAGTTCCAGCCTTTTGACATTATAGTTAGTTTACGGACATGGTCTGTATGACTCTGAGTCCTGGACTGCCAAGTTCTTTGCTCACTTGAACCATACACAGACATGTTGAACAAGCGCTCATTTCGAGCCGAAGTAAGCCCTTCTCAAGATTCATCAGGGAAAAGTGAGATAACGAGATAGATGCATGTAGGATGGATAGGACTAGTAGTTTTGTAGCTATCCCCCCTATGTGTAGGCTGTATAGCTTGGCAGTGGTATCACATAGACCGACTTACTAT
>Ga0247741_1000229_pt1 | contig 36179 bp, 41 predicted proteins | sample UWRJL213509R2_FD_180945 | JGI IMG/M metagenome (GOLD analysis project Ga0247741, IMG submission 180945) | Plant litter microbial communities from Arlington Agricultural Research Station in Wisconsin, United States - UWRJ-L213-509R-2 | ecosystem: Environmental > Terrestrial > Plant litter >... | reverse complement strand
TCCTATAACTTTCCTCACCTCACCCTCAGACGACTCTCCGAGTATCCTTAGCTCGGCTGTAATGCTCAACCGGGTCACTGGTCGGTCTGACGACTTGACATTAATGTTGGAAACTCTCAGCATCTGGGCGGTATACAAAACTTTTGTGTGTTCAGCACCTTGGAAGAGGCACCCCGCCACAAGCATCCTGAAGATGATGTACGCGACTTTGACGGTAGGCAGAGTTCCTGAATTCATTACTTGGCGTACCAAGCTAATATGCTTACAGGAGAACGGATATCCCGGTTTCCATGAATCCGAAGTTGATACAAGGCTGAAAGCTTTTTGGAGTACCTTCGACTGGAGGATTGTACTTCACTCTAATAGTCTGAGTACTGCTCCGAATCGTGCCAGACTGAACGTATAGTATGTCAATCTGATTTGACCTTGTATATCCGCGCTCATTCATCTGGTAGTCTGCGTTATGCTGATCCAAACTTTGCTCCAACATTGGAGGTACGAGATGTTACAGCCTCGACCTGATATATTCTGACAAATCTGAAACAGTTCTTGGCCAGAATATCTAACTGCGATGTCTCTGGCCTATCTGAATCTAACCACATCGAGCTCAAGAGTCCGAAACACGACCTCATGGTTTGCTTCAGCATTTGGAGGGGTTCAGATGTCAAGCTCACCGGACAAACCATTGGATTCCAGTAAGTCTTGCGCCTTATTTTGCCTGGTTTTCTTATAGACTCTGAAACAGATTTGTAAATGAGACTCACACTTTCCATTGCGCCAGAATGTGCGATGTACAAATTCCCCAGATATACAGTCCCGGAGAAGAAGGGGAAGCACAAGCATGGCAGATGCTTGCGTCCGCCTGTAGCCAGTGTCCGTGGTTAAGGTAGTATGGATGGATTTTTTGTTGTACTTAGACCGGCGATACCGTGGCTTGAATAATACATTTTCAAAACGGTGGCTGTTCTCGTCCACTACCAGCTTGGATTCGGAAGCGGGGATTTGAGTCCCTCGTCCAAGGACCAAGATTTCATAGGAACTCACTGTTTAGATGTTTAAGAAACTTGTATGGCTTCCCATGGATTAATGTGACTTCCGATTTCAATGTTATGTCAAAGATGCTATGCGAACGACTAATTGTGGGCGTCAATTTAGGCACTGGGATTTAGGAATATTAATAACACTCAAGCCTGTATTTGACAACCTTTCGAGTTAGAATATTGGAAAGAATCGGCTTCGTCTCAAATAGTCCTCAGGCTCTTGCAAAAAGGGGTCCTCGACTCAAAATATGCAGCTCTCGTTACACAAAACAGGACTCTTGGCCACAATATTATCCTACCACCTCACTGAAGCAAGACGGTAACATTGCATTACCTCCACCAAACCCGTCACGAACACAAGCCAAGCAAGTCTATTGTACACCGCACAATTTGACCTTCAGCTTCAAGTATCAGGTCTGGAAATACATACGTCAATATTCAAGTCGTTCAGTAAGAGCTTTACCAACCGTGAATATCTGACCAGTGGACAATGAAAAGCCCGGTATAACACTGGAAGAAAGGTCGAGTGCCTTCGCATGTATCTTCATGCAAGAGGTTCGTTTGGTGTCAATGCGAGTCACTGGGCATTCATATGTGATTGTCTGCGTTGAGGAAAACGAGATTCTATCGATTGGGCGATTGCCCAGCCTACGACGGAACACATTCAAAGTATAACGGATCCACAGCTTGTGTGAATTCATGAGCGTGAAAGACATTGCTGTATGCGAAATCCTACTTGAATATTCAATAATCTGGCGTGTCGAAGTACCTCAGCACGACCATGCGAGTCCACCACAAGAACCAACGCCAAAGACTAACGCCAAGCTTCATGGGTGTTGGGGACATTCCTTGGCGATCCCTTGTAATATCCAAAGTCCACTCGTATGTATAGGTGCTGTCGGCTCGACAAAGTCGGCTGAACGCGAAGGAAGATTGTAGGGCGTCGTTCGATACAAGCCGGGATATGCAGCATGCACCTGCCGCCGTCGATGCGACCGGGTTGATAGTGCTCGGTTGTTTGGGTTTGGATGGTATGGCATTTGAAGCGTGAGGGCGAAGTCCACGTTCAGTTACTGAACACCTACGCCAAGCTAGAGGAAGGGGACGGCTTGAGCTTGGTTTGAATGGGCTTGGTGCGTCGCCTTGCGGATAGTTGACTGAGTTGCTAAATGAACGCTTGCGATAGGTTGAGGCCAATAGAGATGATCCTTAGGCAAATGCGCGACGGAACCACAGCGGTTTGCAAGAGATCTATGAGATGGCTTGTCAGAAGAGGCAAAGCATGCGAGAAAGAATGTACCATTTGGATTACGACAATCAGAAGCCCTACAGCCGACTTTCGATACGGACGCCGAATACCTCACAACTGTACCTGGAGCGAATGTATGCACCATTGCGCAATGTTGAGCATCGAGACGGGTGTAGAGTGCCAGAGGGGAGGCCCATGTTTGGCCGTTCGAAGGCGCTTCTAACCCAAGTCATAGATGTGGTCGGCTATGGGTTCCAAGTGACCGCTGATACTTGAGTTATTCGTCTGGGTTCGAGTTGGTAGACTGGAAGAGGCCGATTGTCAGATGGATTTTCAGAAATGGGGGAGAATGGATCTTATTATTACCACGGCCAGAGTACGACTTGTTGTCCCCAAGGTTGGCCTAGATTCTCCATGCCAATTATGCATTATAGCGATGAAAGGCCGGGACGGTGGGTAGATGCATGCAGATTAGGGAGGGCTCAAAAAGCCTTCGATAGCAGACGGGCAGGCAGGTTCAACGGATGTCGATGATGAGCTGGCCGCGGGAGACGGAAAGATGACATGGACAGCTGGATGCGAGAAGCCAGGACGGCGGTAAGATTATCAGAGGGTCTGATGGATTAGTTACGAGGGATCCGATATTTGGACTATGCTAAAAGCGGTGGGCCAGGCGTTGGATGCCAGGAGAGGAATGATAAGCATTGCAGAAGTGAGGAGTCAGGGCAATGAGTAACGAATTGAGCTTCGCGGTCGCCGACGACTTTCAGCTTATAGGTTTATGGCATTTGGGTGACAAGTAGAAGGCACGAATGCGTGGACTTGGCACGTAACGCGATGAGTAGAGACTGGCAAAGGTTAGATTGAGGTCAGAAAAGGATGAAGACACGAGACAAACTTACTCGAAGATAGACCGAGCGTCATTCTGTCCACTAGTAAAATTCGCTGGTATGCCTCGCCCGAACGTCGGCTCTGTTGCTCAAAACAGCTTCCTGAGTTGCGGAAGCCTATCAGTGCCAGGCAGTGACAAGTTGGGTCGAATGGTGCTAGGGAGAGAGAGAACGAGAACGGTGTCAAAGGCGTTGGAATCAATGGAATGGGATGGCAAGAAGGAGACTTGGCCGCGTGACGTCAAACAAGCCATCACGCGCACGTCCAATCATATGGAACGAGAATTCCAGTCAATCTTCTTTCTCCTTCCACCATGTTCATAGTCATTGAGCGGCCCCGTCGACCACTCTTAATTTCGAACCAGCTTTTCGAAGCCTAAACATTGCGAAGCATTGAATAGTTCTCTCCTCAGTCAGGTACCAACTACGACCAGGCAGGGCAGGATTCCAGCAATCTCCAAATCTAATGATGGTCTTCACCTCGCACGGATTGTAACTCCTTTTTGACAGCGCGTCCACTAGACAGACAGAACAAGCGGGTCCTCAGCGAGTTTCTTGTCGTTGCATGCGTGTTTGTACACTGCTGACATTTCCCTTGCAGCTCGTAATGCCTCACCGAGCGTCAACGGATGTCAGAAAAGGCTCATCTGTGTCTTTAAAGAGCCGATGAATTCTCCAAAGATGCGATCCTCGCTCAACTATTGTTGGTGCATAGTGGTGGTTTTGCCTGTGAGTGGACACCGTTTTGTTTAACTAGATCACAACTTACCCCGAAAATTTCAGATGAAAAAGGTGCTCGACGATGTCCAGAGCAAAGGCTAATGAAATTTGGGGGAAGCCATGAGGATACATGAAGGAGTGGTTCATACATGGTGGATAGGAAGGTACGTTACCCTTGGTACTTCCATACAGAGTCATCTTACCCAGTTCTCTTGAGCAGGACACGGAGAACCTTCACAATGTCGGCGAAGTCGGGCATCTGTATGTCTCATACATATGCAGCGACTATCAAGATCTCGGATCAACTCTTTCGTAGCTTCAATGCATGTGTCCACCGAATCTCTCGGTGCTGCCTCCATCTGCTCAGCTTACCACCACAAGCCCATGGCCTATCTAGTGATGATTTGCCATACTACCGTCGCTGGTGTAACGAGCCTTGGAGGAACACTTCAAAGTCAGCAGGTTTTTGTTCGAACCATGAAGTCGGAGACGAGTTGTGGTCTCCACATTCGTGCGTTACTGCCGCGTTCCTCGATTCTTGCTCTGAGCGCTCGTTGATGACTAGGTAGCTGCGATACCATCGCTGAAACTTCCGGCTCAAAGCGTATCCCAAGCATGGGGATAGCCGCCCAGGCAATGGTCCGAAGTTGATTAGTGCATCTGATTGTCTTACTTGCCTCCTGCTACGCGATCTCTGATTAGTTATTTGCGAACACTTATGGAATACTCCAACAACTCGTTTGCTAAAGGTCCAAGCGGAGAGAATGAAGCCTGAGGAAGCTGCTAGCATTTATGCGAGCCGTAGTGAAGACAATGACGAGCAGAATTCCAAGTGTTACGCTTTCTTTAACGGGCACTGGAGCGTCGAGACTGGCATCGGAGGATGTCATCTTCCCGAGCAGTACGACAACTGATGTCTGGGACAATATTGGGTGATTACTCATAGCTCGTTGACTTTTGCAAGTTGTTCTGACGTCAGTCAGGGAGATCTTCCGTGTAACGAAGATTCAGAATATTATTATCTTTAGAGCTTATTATCAAAACATACCTTTGCAGTGATCCTCTCAGCCATATCGCTGACTGAGGAGACATCTGGACGAGTCCATTGGTCGAAACATGGCAGTTGGTATGCACCACGTAATTTTCGTCGGGTTCTCTCAGACCAATTTCCAGACCACAGCGGTGTCTGCGACAGGAGTCCTTACGTCCAAACCGGTGCAAGAGATGTATGATTTTGGTTTGGATCATGCGTTTGCACTGCCGAAGTGAGTAAACGCGATCGGGAAACTGAAGGTTAGCACTGCCACTAATGTCGGTGAGGCTGCCCACTGCACTTCACTTGTTCACGCCCCTGACCTTGGAAATTCGAAACTTGGTATTTTCGGAGGGCCCAGGACAACCTACCTAGTGTTTGTACATTACATTGGTTGCGACGACCCATATCCCATTCTGATTTGTGGACTTGCTTGAAGCCAAATGGTGAAGAATTGCCAGTCGCTTTCCGGTGTCAAACACGGCATTCCACTTGGCAGAGTGGTGTGCGTCGACACATGGCGGCGGAAAACTAACTTGCCCCTGTATCTCCTGGTCTCGTTCTAAGTACCGCCACTGCACTCGCTCGTTCCTCTTCACTATTGCTTTCAGCAAGACGACTCCTAGTTCTTTTCGATCTGGAATCTCGTATTATCCTCCCTTTGGATTTCATGCCACTTGAGGGAGATCGACATGCACCTATTGGTGGACCTGTTGGACTTTTTGTCCAAGATTTTAGTAGGGCAGTGACGAGTAAGCTATTGCTTTCCCATGTTGATATGGTACTAAGTTTGTCTCTAACTATAGGCACTGGTGACGGTGGACAAGGAGGTAGGGGCGGAAACGTTGGCTGTGACAATGTCGCCCTCAGTGGCAATGGAAACAACGTTGGTTAGTCTTTGATTCATCTTTCTTTCGAGGAATCTTCTAATTGTTACATTTCATGAATCAGTTGGAAGAGACCAGTATAACAACGATGGTCATGTGCTCATTGGAGGTCAACATCACCATTACTCTTCGCACAAAGGTACGCATTCTATGGTGCATGCGGCTCAGAAAATTCACGGCCACCCAACAGCAAACGACCTCCACTCGGGGGCCCTCAGAAGTGCGCTCTCATTGTGTTAACCTTCCCTACTATGTGCTGAATAAATTGCAGACATCGATGACCTCCTCCGGTCCGTCCCAAGTGCCTCACTTCTCAATTCTAACGCTACGCTCGACCAACCTGGCTGCTTGCCTGGCACTCGCGAAGAGATTATCGCATGGATCATGGACAAGATTAAGAGCCAGATAGATTCCGCTACAATCATCTTGCTTGAAGGACCAGCTGGAAATGGGAAGACGGCGCTGGAGCACACGATTGCCGAGATTTGCAAGGAGGAACGATTATTAGTTGCTGCGTTCTTCTTCTCTCGCACGGCGGCAAACTGCGATAATGGCCACTCCCTCTTTCCGAGTGTAGCATCTCAGCTCATGCGGTCAATCCCTCAAACCAAACGATACATTCGGAAGGCTATTCGTCGAAACCCCCACCTTCTCACCAGCGCGCTTTCGGTACAGATGAAAGAACTCATCTTGGAGCCCATCCGACGTGTATCGACCCTCAACCGTTTCCTCAAATGGTCGAGAATCAGGTCGTACCCAATCCTCATCGCCATTGACGGTCTGGACGAGTGTGCGGACCACGGGGTTCAGAGCAATATTGTCGAGATCGTTGGCAACGCTGCTCGAGACCTCCACCTCCCACTTCGCTTCCTCATTGCGAGCCGCCCGGAACCACACATTCTGAAAGCATTCAACCAGCTCTCAGCACATTTACCAGAGGACCGTCTGTCAACGTTAAGTCTGACGGAGGACGAGTATGCGCGACGCGACATCAAACTTTATCTCGACAAAGGCTTCGACGAGATCCGGAGGGATCATCCAACGATACTCTCCGAAGATTGGCCAGGGTTGGAAGTTGTCGATCAACTCGTTGACAAGGCGTCAGGTCAGTTCGTTTATGCGAAAACCATCATAGCATATGTTGCCTCGCGCGCTGAGTGTTACCACCGCCCCGATGAACGCCTTGAGGTCATCCTCCGTGCTTTACCCCCTCTCACCGACAAACCTTTCGAACAAATCCATGCCCTGTATTTGTTCATTCTTAGGAACGCTAAGTACCGTGCGCGTATCATGGAGATTCTTGGCTTGCTCCTCGCCGCAAGAGGGACAGGTATTGAACCAGGTCACTCTAGCACTACAGGCTACTCCCTCAAACATGCTGAGATTGAGAAGATTCTTGGCTGGAAGAAAGGGGACGTTGGGCTATTCTTACGCGATGTCCACTCTATCATCAATAATCGAGAGGTCGACCAATACATCAAGATTATCCATGCTTCTTTGCCCGACTTTCTGGTTGATCCGTCGAACTCGCATGAGCTCTTTGTTGATGTAGCCAAAGTGCGCACGCAGCTCACAGATCTGGCGAATGAACACATCCGAAAAGTTGACGGCTCGAAGTGTGAGCACCGTTTTGTACCATGGTCAGTCCGAATACTCATGCATATATTTTTTAGTTACCTTTTCAACCTCGGATGACGATCACATGAATGACATCGGCTCAGCCATTGTGTTCTGCAAGGCTGCAGGTCGTTCTGATGCACTGAAATTGTTTCAGGAGAAGTTTACCTTTCCTCACTATGAGTCATTTGTGCGTTCGGCCCCATGGAAGAGGCACCATGCCACCTTAACTCTGAAGAAGATCTGTGCACTTTTTACAGTATGTGTTTTTCGTTCATGCACTTTTCATTAAACTGAACCAATGTGCCTCCAGAACACTGGATGTTCTGGTTTCCAAGAATCAGATATTGATGCCAAACTGAAAGCCTTTTGGGGTGCATACACCTGGGAGGTTTATAACTGGGGGGATGTTGTGCCAAATTGCCGGAGGAATCCTCACAACCGACTAATCATATGGTGTGTTAGGTTGGTTCAATGTTCGTTTAGTACTCATTTAATTAATAGTTTGTTGGAGAAAAATGATTCTTCAGGTCTAGTCTCAGAGGTACGAGGTGTTCAAGCGCAAACCCAACATACTGTGACCACTTTGGAACAGTTCTTGGCTGCAATATCTAACCGCAAGATGTCTGGCCTGTCTTACCTTGGTTCATCTTCGAGGCACATTGAGTTCAAGGGTCCTAATGAAGATGGGGCTGTGATTCACTTTGAGACTGGTCATAACTCAAATATCAATGATGGAAAAATGGGGTTTGTGTAAGATAGCCTCTCTTGCACCTTATTTTACCTGATATTCTTAAATTTGGAACAGGTTCGAAGTTGAAGGTCACACCCCTGGATGGTACTCTGAGCAAGTTCCCCAGATATACAGTCATGGAGAGCAAGGGGAGGCACAGGCATGGGAGGTGCTGGCTTCTGCTTGTAGCCGACATGAGCGGTTGAGGTAGTGTATTGTTTCCCGGTTTTGAGTAGGCATTTTTCACCATTGACCTTGATGCAAGCCTTGAGTATCTCATCTGAGATTTCTTCGATGACCTTGGCATAGCTGAAGATATGAATTCACAGATTTGAGAGACCTACTTGGCTTTCTGATGTAGACCAGAGCTGTACCCATGCTCTGCACTGTAGAATCTATTCGTACCTAGAGTGTAATGCTATGGTACGTGATTAGGCTAACGATATACGAGATAGTAAGTAGGAAAGGTTCACCTCAGCGTTTGCGTGGCAAACAGCTGAGGGGAGCTCGACGGCGTCTCGTAGCTTGAATACGCGTGTTCGTATATACAGGGTAGAGCTGGGAGGGAGACGGGACGATACCATAAATAGAGATGAGTATGTGCGATGCTCGTTAGGCAAGCATCACGCACTACAGAACATAGCGTCAGGCGAACAGAAGGGGGGCGCTCGTACCATGAATGAGAGCCGACACGAACGCGTTCGTGTGGCGTCGACGCATGATATTTCCCGAATTCCAACATGCACGGTGCTGGGGGCTTCAAGATCGGGCTTCGCTTTCGATTGCATTACATATCACAGAAGCGTAGATTTAAACACCCCTTGGTAAGAGTTATTAATATTAGTGGCAAGGCTATTGAAATCCGGGAGGCCAGGCGAATGACTAATTGTGGGCGTCAGTTTAGGCGCCGGCGCTGGGATTCAGGAATATTAAAAAATACACAAACTGCGGATCGTTGACCTGTTTCGTTGTAGGCTGGGCAGGTCGCCCAATCGACAGAATCTTGTTTTCCTCAACAATAGGTTTCTCAACCTTTCTTCCAGTGTCATTGCAGGCTTTTCATTGATCACTGGTCAGATATTATTCGCCGTGCGTATTGAGCTTTACCTGAACAAGTTGAATATTGATGCATGTATTTCCAGACCTGATACCTGAAGCTGAAGATCAAATTGTATGGTGTACAACAGACTTGCTTGATGTATGTTCGAGCCTCGGAGAGAAATTTATATTAATATAGTTGACGGGTTCGGTGGAAGGGTGGAGGTAACGCAATGTTACCGTCTTGCTCCGGTGAGCTGGTAGGATAATATCGTGGTCTAGAATCTAGTTTTTGTGTAACGAGAGCTGCATCTATTGAGTCGAGGACCTCTTTTTGCAAGAGCATTTGAGATGAAGCTGATTCTTTCCAACGTTCCAACTCGAAAGGTTGTTAGACACAGGCTTGAGTGAATTTACGCGTAAAAGACATCGCCTTATGCGAATGCTACTTGAACATTCAATAGTCTAGCGTGTCGAAGTACCTAGGTGCGTCTACGCGAGTGCATTGCAAGAGCCAATGCCAGAGAATAACGCAAAGCTTAATGGGTGTTAGGGATATTCCTCGGCAATCCCTAGTAGTATCCAAAATCCACTCATATGTATAGGTGCTGTCAGCTCGACAAAGTCGGCTGAATGCGAAGGAAGATTGTGGGGTGTCGTTCGACATAAGCCGGGATACGCATGCATGCACCTGCTGCCGTTGACGCGACCCGATTCGATAGTGCTCGGCTGTTTGGGTTTGGATGGTATAGTACTTGAAGCAGGAGGGCGATGTCCACGTTCAGTTACTGAATGCCTACGCCAAGCTAGAGGAAGGGGACGGCTTGAGCTTGGTTTGAATTGGGCAAGGTTCATCGCCTTATGGATAGTTGCACTAAATGAGCGCTTGCGATAGGCCGAGACCAATGCAGATGATCCTTGGGCGAATGGGTGACGGAACCACAGCGGTTTGGGAGGGACCTAAAAGATGGCCTGTCAGAAGGGGCAAAGTACATGCGATAAAGATTTACCATTTGAATTACACGACAATTAGAAGCCCTACAGCCGACTTTCGATAGACCGGACGCCGAATACCTCATGATTGTACTTGGAGCGAATCTATGCACCATTGCGCAATGTTGAGCATCGAGACGAGTGCAGAGTGCCAGGGAGGGGAGGTCCATGTTTGGCCGTTTGAAGGTGTCTCTTTTACAGACCTTAGGATCAACAAATGACAGTCGATTGATGATTTTGAAGGCGCTTCTAGCCCAAGCTATAGATGTGATCGGCTATGGGTTCCAAGTGACCGCTGATGCCTGCGTTATTCGTCTAGGTTCGAGGATTGCAGAGGCAGTCTCAGGCAGACGATGGCAACGTCGGAAAGTGAGGCAAGAATGTAGAGGGAGGATACAAGCGGCGGTGTGCGAGATCGGGTTGGTAGACTGGAAGAGGTTGATTGTCAGATGGGCGTTCAGAAATAGGGAAGAATAAATGTGACCAACCTTACTACTACCTCAGACAGAGTACGTCTCTAAGGTCGGCCTAGCTTCTCAATGCCAATAAATGGATCGGCCCCGCAGGGTCCGAAGGCATGCGCAGTGATGAAAGGCCAGGGCGGTGGGTGCATGCATGTATATGGGGGAGGGTTCAAAAAGGCTTTGATAGCAGACGGGCAGACAGGTTCAACTGGTCATGATGAGCTGGGATAGCATTCGTACGTTTCTTCCAATAAGTAGGTCGGCGGTGTTTGGGCGACGAGCAGAAGATGACGCGGATAGGCGGGAAAGTCATATGTAGGATTGAGCCAGGGACTAGAAAGATCAGAATCAGATTATTTTCAGATAGTAAGGATGGGACCATGAAGTGACCAACCTACGAGGCAAGAGTTATGGACAGAGGGGTGAGTAGATGAATCATTGAATGGAAGCAGCAGGCAGGAGCGGACCGGCAGATGGCATGATCATCTTGTTCCCACGCCCGTCGGTCAACCAATTGCTGTTGAGAAGAGTTCTTCGTGCACAAAGTCCGCCCGCATTCCCATCCATTCCAGCAAGCTGCTCAGCTGTGTTTTCTCTTGTCCAGCATATGTAATCTTCGCCCTCGAAGTACAGCCTTGTGTAATCTCAACAACGCCAGCACCTTCTATCACGGTGCTCCCAGTTGACTGGCGACTTCGCAAAATCCGCATGATTATGTCGATAGGCATGGGTTGCGGTGAGATTGAGCCTTCAGCTTCAATATTCAATTTTAGCACTCGGATTCCTTTTTGGAAAAGTATGTTTACTATACAGCTTGGTTCTCTAGTCCATTTCTAAACTTCCTCCGTCGCAGCCTGCTTTGATTTGGACATCAAGAGCTTTCCCAACGTCGGCGATGCACCAGTTTCCTCAATATCTGCTCTGTCATGTGCGTATGAACCCGCTTGGTGTTAACAGTGAACCTTCCGTCTGAACGAAACAATATCATAGCCTCTGACAAGCCTCTCGACACCGATGTCACCCCGGCTCCTATCGCAGCCCGAACTCGACAAGTTTTGCGTCCGACACACAAGTGGCTAGGATAACACTGTAACAATGTACTATTCAAATTTCGCCAATCAAGGCGACACTAGCTGTTTCCATTCTATAAACTCCGGTAACTTACCTTTGTCACTTCTCAATGCCCAATGCTCATTATATATTGCATAACATGGCTGTGAAGATGTTATAACTCCGGGCTCTCATCAGGCCTTCCTTTGGGGTGATAGTCGGTCAGGTAATGACTTGGAATGCGAAGTGTTAGTCTTCTTGATTTATTGTCGTTTGTGACTTCAACACTAACTTGTAGTACAGATGACCGAAGAGCATGAGCACGAGCGCTTTGTCAAGCATGGGATTCAAGACCTCCATTCCCATTTCTGCGTGTGTCCTTGGATATATTCGGTGGCAGTGTTATAAATAACAGTTTCGAAGCCAACGAAATATAATTTTAATCGAAAGAGAAGCCATAGGCGAACTTGAAGCGCTACCAACTCCAAGCAACGGCGCCAACTGAGATATGGCTGCTGTGTGACCTTCACACGCCTGAAATATCCGCCTTTGACGTCAAATTGGGTGACTGTCTGAGTTCGGGATTTCAACTCGATGCAAGGTTTGTCGTCTGCACTGTCCAGACCGTTTATCTTATATCTGATGCGGAGATAGATTATCTATCCCTAGACGGACCTAGCTCCGTGTTGAAATTGACAAGTGACAGGCGCCTCATTGCTCTTACGGTAGCCCGCGTTGAATTGGATCGCACGTGTAGGCTTTGAGTTGGCACTGCTCAGAGCGGCTGTGAAAGTACTCGACACACTCGTCCAAGGCTTCATCTCCCAACGCCATCATACTCTGGAACCGTCATCCTACTCATGAGCTTTTTCCCTAATGCTCAGCATGCCCCGATACATATTCAGGATGCAGCCCTCACCGCTGTCGGTGGCGATCAGAACAATCACCCTGGTGGTTCCATGACGGTAGCTGGCCCTAACCATATTGCTGGAAATCAGAACATTTACCAAGGGTTGCCGGTGAAAGGTGCATCATCACCTCCTACACGCTTTGCTCGGTTGTCTGACTAGAGTAACATCTCTAAGGGAAGGGTCTCCTTCTTGAACGAGCCTCGCCTGCCGCTCTTCCCAATTCCAGTGCCCGAATCGATCAGCCCCGATGCATGGCAGAAACTCGAGTGGAACTCGGAAAGGAGCTCGACGACTGGGAGAAAAGCGAAATCGATTCCGCCACCATGATGTGGGTGCACGGAGGTGTCGGCACCGGGAAGACGGCTCTACTCCTCACGTTCGCGGACCTCTGCAGGCGGTATAGACGCTTAGTCGGGGCCTTCTTCGCCTCAAATCGGTTCGCCAACTGCAGCGATGGCGATCGTATCGTTGCCACGCTGGCCATTCAACTCATACAGGCCTTCCCATCAACTAAGAGGTACATCAACAGGGCAATTCGTGCGGATCCTCTTCTTTTCTCAAGGGGACGAGAAGAGCAAATGAAGGTTCTCATTGTCGAACCAATCAAGCAGGTCGCGACCATGGTGCGGTTCCTTAATGCTGTTACCTTTGGGCTCAAGTCGTATCCAACTCTGATCGTCATTGATGGCCTCGACGAAGTTAATGGAAACGACGTGCAATGCGACATCATCAGGATCATCGGCGCTGCAATGAAGGATGTTCGTCTACCCCTCCGCTTCCTTGTCGCCAGCCGTCCCGAACCCCATATCTGCCTGGCCGTCAGCAAGCTTCAATCTCAGTTCCCTGACAACTATGTGTCTGTCATTAACATGAACCAGGATGCTCTCGTCCATCGTGACATACAACACTATTTCACGATAAAGTTTTCAGAGATTCGCGCTATGCATCCATATCTGCCAGCTAACTGGCCCTCCTCGGATGTTGTTGCGCACTTGTTAGACAGGGCATCTGGGCAATTTATATTTGCAACCACCATCATCTCATACTTCAGCTCACCAGACGACCGACCGGACGACCGCCTCAAGGTCATCCTGAAACTTTTGGAAACACCAGTTGGCGACACCCCCTACGCAACTCTTGACCAGCTTTACACGCACATAGTCCATTCTGTGCCGGTGAAGCATCGGGCTGAAGTCATGAGGATTCTCGGCCAGCTCATCATCATTCGGGACTTAACTGAGCAACAAGACATCATTGGTGTCCTATCGAAGTCCTCGAGGATCGAACAAATCCTCGGCCTGCGGGACGGTGACGTGAAGAGGCTGCTGCGCACCTTACACTCGGTCATTGATGTAGGCGACGATCTCAAACTACTCCATGCGTCATTCCCTGACTTTCTCCTGGACTCCTCAAGATCCACGGACTTCTTTATTGATGTGGAGGAATCTCGCGTGATGCTGGGATTGGCGTATATTCCAATGATCTGCAATCTCTCTTGTAGGTTGATTTACAGCTTTCAAGCACTGTTCTAACTGCTATGTTGTATTTGCGGTTCACGTCCTCAGTTGCAACCCTTGTCCGCTTTGAACAAGCCAAAAGATTTGAACAAAACCTGTCAGTGGTGGTCTCAGCGGTCAAGCACTGTACAGAGGCTGGGCTGAGCAAACAGCTTTCAGAGGGATGGAGAAATGCAGACATCATCAGTCGATATGAATTACTTGTCCATTCGGCGCCGTGGAAGAGGCACTCTGCCACCTTGGCGCTGAAGAAGATCAATAAACTTTTGACGGTAGGGTGATTTCATTTTTGAACTTTACACTGAACTTGACCAGCATCCATCTAGGAGAATGGATGTCCCAGTCTCTATGAGTCAGAAATTGATGTGAGACTGAAGGCCTTTTGGGGTACATACACTTGGGAGGTTGTACCAAACACCGAAAGGGCCACTCGCACTGGGCTGAAAATATAGTATGTCAACTCGGTTTGGCTTTGTGTATCCACACTCATTCATCTTGTAGTTTGTATGATACCGGTTCACATTTTCCCCAATCATTGGAGGTACGAGATCTTCCAGTCCAGCGGCTAGCCTAGATGTATTCTAATAAATCTGGAACAGTTCTTGGCCAGAATGTCTGACCATGGGGTTCTTGGCCTATATGCACACAATCATGACGTGAGACACGTTGAGTTCAAGGGTCCTAATAAAGATGACCCCATGATTTGCTTCAATATTTGTAAAAGCACACTGGCTGGAGATGAGGCACTGGAAGACTCGGACGTTGGATTCCGGTAAGTTTGTCACTCTTGCAACTTATTTTTCCTGATTATCTACTTGGTTTTAAAACAGGTTCTATGATGAAAATCATCAGAAAAGTGGAAGGTATAATGTAAAGTTGCCCCTTGTATACAGGACCGGAGAAGAAGGAAGAGCACGGGCATGGGAGATGCTCGCATATGCTTGTCACCAATGTGAATGGTTGAGGTAATATAGTTGTTGGCGTCAATTTAGGCGCTGGGCCTGGGAGTATTGATGAATATTTCACCCCCCAGACCCTTCTATAAATGCAGAGGTATTTTCGACCACAGATACCAAGAAACATGACAGCTTTGGACTGGAATCGTAATGTTAAATGAATATTGTATTTAAAAAAGTGATCGGTTTTGTTCCTAAATAGAAGATAAGCAGTCTTCGTAACAAAAGGAAACCTCGAGTCGATGGATTATATACCCATACAAAAACTGACTCATGGTCATGATATCAACCTGCCATTTATCGAAGCATGATAATGACTTCGCATTACCTCCAGCAAACCCGTCAGTCGCACCACTATGAGTATCGAAATGAGAGCTAACTGAGCTATTTGTATGGCGTACATATTAATCTCGAGCTTCAGGTATCGGGCCTGAAGATATGCTTCATTACTGAACTCATTCAGGTAGAGGTTGATACAAAATCTGAACAACATCCAACTTGAGTTCAATGGCTCGGAGAAAGTGCGTGATGATGACGGAAGAGAGGTTGAGACGTCAGCTATGAGCAAAGTATTGGGCCATGGCATTACAAATATCTTTTGGTGCAAGTGCAGAGGTTCGTATGCCAATAAAACAAGCATTTAAACCTATTCCAACTCGATCTGTAACCAACACAAATTCAGGCCAATTTTCAGGCCCAACCCTCTTTTATCCCTTCCGCCATTGTCCAAGTGCCGTTTTCAGCGTCGGAAATGACGACGCTAGTCGAAGACAGAGGAAGTGTTTGAGATGTCCTTCAACATAAATCTTGCCACCGCCAAAGCGATCCAGGTTGATAATAGTTCTCATGGTGGTTGGGTTCGGATGGAATAGAGCTCGACGGGCAAGAGTCAAATTTCGATAACAAGTTCCTTTGCTAAGATGTTGGACGATGCTGATATATTATGAATTGAACTTGATTTGAATGAGCTTGATGCACCACTTTGCGGATAATTAACTAGCATCGTTGATTGAGCGCTCGCGATAAGCAAAAGTAGGCCTAGGTCGATGATCATTGCGCGAAAGGGCGTTGAAACCACAACAGGTTGCGAGAGATCTAAGGTGTCTCGTCAGGATTGATAATCCACATGCGATAAAGAACGTACCATTGCATGATACGACAGTCCACACGCCTTGTAGTCGATTTTCGATAGACGGAACACTGACTAGGTCCCCATGGATGTACTCGGGGATATGTGCACCGCTGCCTAATGTCGAGCGAATCGGGCGCAAGTTTAGCGGGCAGGTGTGGTGCGAGTAATGGAAACACTGATAGGACACGAGCCACGACTTCCGTATGGGTCAAAGGGGCTTGAAAAACGGTGCGTCGAGACTCGTGCAGAGCTCTACCAGAGGCAAGGAGGTCTACATTCGGCCGTTTGGAAATGCCTAAAACTAGGTGCCACATACCGATCTAGAGGGCTAACTATGGGTTCCTGGAGGCTGCTCATGCATGGGTATTCGTCTATGTTCGATGATTGGCAGAGGCAGATAATGGCGACTTCAGCCAGTGAGGGAGAAGGAACAAGAGAGGGGCGGTACGTGGGATCAGGATCGTGGACTAGAAGAGGTCTACTGTCAGATTGGTGTTCATGAATGAGGGAGAATGGATGTGACTGACCTGCCTCAACAAGGGTACAAGATTCTTCGCCTCCAACGTCAGCCCAACTTCTCCATGCTAATCATATATAGCTGGGTAATGCAGGGTACTGGAGGAGAGAACACGAAAGGCCGAGTTCTGAAATATCGAGGAGGGCTGAAGTAAGCTTCGATGGCAGATATGCAGGCGGGTTCAGCAGGCTGGTGATGAGCTAACGCGAAGGATAGAATCCAAGCGCTTCCGCCGATAGGCTGCTTGCATTTGGGCAACAAAAGGACGACATGGACAGCGGGGAAAGCGCTGACTCTGCGGAGAGGAAGGATGAACATCATGGATGCGGGGAGCCAGGAATGCAGATGGCTTTTGGGTAAGGAGTAAGAGATGGAGTGAATGTGCAATGCGGTATGTGGAATCAGACTGGAAGATCAGTTGGGTTTAAAAAAGGTTTCAAAAAATGAGACGAACCATTGTCTCCGATAGATCGAGTATCATTCTGAGCCAAACTTCGCGATAGGCCTCCAAACATTGTCTCTCTTGCCCATCGAGCACGACTTCCTGAGGCTGGTTGAGAGTGCGTCGACGGTTCGGCCAGGAACGCAAACGCTGAGGCGTCTTCAGGAATTCTGTATTAGAAAAAGACCAGGTGGAAGCACTCAGCAGAGGCTGTCGAAAAGGCGGTCATCGTTCGGGTCTCTGAGTTGGACTGATCTGATCGGAGCGGCTGAGTGCGAAGTGTCTCAGGTTCCCACGTCAATGACTTATAGCCCACTTGATTGAAGACCATCATCACCTTGCACTACAACGTTGAATGATGACTACTTACCCTCGCGGCTAGGTGCCTATCACTTTATCGACTGCGCAGGGTTGCAGCTGCTGAAGCGCTGAGGAGTTCTCGAATTTCTTAGAACCATGATTTCACGATGTCTTTCCTACTCTTCCTTCTCTTTTACTGGGTTGTCCCGCCCTGCCCAGACTGCTACAGCCATGCCTCTTGTCCGAGAGCAGGTTTACTGATCGGTCCGAGCGGGTCCTTAGTGAGTGCATAGTGTTTTAATAGGTTCATCTGCACTGACGCTTCTCGTTGTAGTACCCAATACCTAACTTGAATATCAACTGATGAGAAATCAGATTACACACACGTCTATTCGAAGCTTGAGGAGTCCGGCGAGAACAGGATCTCCCACAAGATACATTCGTGTTCAACTTTCTTTCAACCTGGTGTACAACATAGAACATCCGAAGGCAGTTTTTGTCCCGTAAGTGTGGCTTTTCAACGATTGGAATGACAGGGACCATCCTTAAACTGTTCAGTCTAGTGACGACAACATCGAGGCTCAGATCAAGGTGCTCAATGATGATTTCAAGGACACGACACATCCTGGGTTTTGGTGAACACGACGAGAGTTCATAACCCAGACTGGTTTATGCATGACGGATCCGGAAGGTACGTTGGTCGTACTACGTTTAGCCTCATAGATTCATCTGGCTCTGCTTGTTTGTAGCCCTCAAATAAAGAACCTCCACAATGTCCCTGACACTGAATGTCTGCACACTTACGTGTATACAGAGCGACTCGTCAACTTCACTGGCTGAATCTTGCCAAGCTTCAATACAATTACCAAGTCTCGCAGTGCTACCTCCGTCCCCTCGGCTTATTATCGTAAACCAGAGCTTGATGGAGTGACGATCCAACATACAACTGTGGCTTCCATACCTTTGAGGTACTCGCATTCTCTTGTATTTATTCCTCAGCACTGACCAATGACTAGGGCGACGGCGACGGTGATACACCTCCTCAGGCTTCCGATTCGGAAGAGTATCCCAAAGGCAGGGGTAGCTGTGCAGGCAATTGTCCGGATCTGAGTGTGTTCCTTTCTTGGCTCTGCTAACCTGAAACTGATTGCCTCGTAGACAACTTGATGGACTACTCCTATGACTCATGCCTGGATTTGTTTACGAAAGGCCAAGCAGAGAGGATAGACGCAGCAAGGGCGTTTAGGCATCGCGAAGGTAAGACAACGAGAAGCAGAACTCCAACAGCCACAGCTTCAACGGCTGCGGCTGCAGATACATCAATGACAGGTGTAGCTGAAGTTACTGCGACGGCTATTGGGAAGACGTATATTATGGCACCAGAATTTTTCCGATTGCTAATGTCTAGGACGAGATATATTTGCATGCTGAATAATGAAATCGGATCCGTTGCTCATCAAAAATTATTTTGACGTTAGGGAACTCCAATGAACTCAACGCCCCAAATTACGAGCATCCTGGATGTAAGCCTGTCGAGAAAGCGTGTCCTTCTAGGGATCCTGATCAATGGTGAAGCTGCACATATGGCTTGCTAATGGGGTAACCAGATGATGTCGTGAGGTCAAGACGAGAAACTTGCTCACGGTTCACAACATAAGTAATGTGTAGGGTATGTCGTCCATCCTTTGGGTTCACCAGATGTCATTAATTCAACGATTAGAGCAATCCTGGCGACATGAGCCAACAGCGTACTTTGGATCACAGACTGCCCCCACCTGAACGCGAGAGGACCGGTGTCTGAGCCCACTGCGGGGAATGCGCCTGAAATTTGAAAATTCTACGAGAAATATGAGCATAAGGTGAGGTCTGCCTACTTACCGTCCCGATTCTCAATTGAACTGTGGAAGCTGTACAGCAGATATTGCGGCTGTTCCCTTATTATTGCTGCCCCCTCTGATCGACCTGCACCGCTCATACCCAAATGGGCGGAAATACCAATGGCTGGCCGATGTCACGACACAGCATTTGATTCGCGTGCATCGACAGCATGGTGGAAAAGTGCCCCTGAACTTGCCCCAACGCCTCTTGGTCTAGTTCTAGTTCTACCACCTTCAACTCACTTGTTCCTCTTCGCTAAAACTTTTATCAAGACGGCTCGTAATTCGTTTCAATTTTAACTTTCTCCATTGGCCCCTGAAGGTACTATGCTACCTGAGGGTGACCGTCGCGCACTCGTTGAGGAACCTGGTGGAGATCACGTCCAAAACTTTACTGGGCCGATAAGTAAGCTCTCGCCTATCCGATGATAGTGTAGCGCTAGAGTAATCTCCAACGATAGCGACTGGCAATGGCGGACCTGGCGCACGTGGCGGAGACGTCGGTTGTATCAACAACAATTATGCCTTGAGTGGAACCCATGTCGGTTAGTCTTTTATTTTCTTCGCATCTAGAAACCTTCTCATTCTTGTATCCTAAAATTAGCTGGCGGAAACCAACGAATTTATTACACCTCTGGAAAAGGTGCGCTATATCATGATATATCCTTTAGCTTTGTCTAATGACTGACAACGATAAACCAGGTGCGGACCGCCTCCAGGAATATGCATCACCTGCCGCTCTCCCAGACTCCAACGCCAGGATTGATCAGCCAAGGTGTATGGAAGAAACGCGAGTAGAGCTGAGCAAGGAGCTGGACGACTGGGAGAGGAGAAAATTTGATTCCGCCACCATGATGTGGGTGCATGGAGGCGTTGGCACTGGGAAGACGGCTCTACTCCTCACATTTGCGGATCTCTGTAGGCGCTACAGACGCTCAGTCGGGGCCTTCTTCGCCTCAAATCGGTTTGCCAATTGCAGCGATGGCAATCGAATCATCGCCACGCTGGCCATTCAACTCATCCAGGCCTTCCCATCCAGCAAAAAACACATCGACAAGGCAATTCGCGCAGACCCACTTCTTTTCTCGAGAGGACGAGAAGAGCAAATGAAGGTCCTGATCGTCGAACCCATCAAACAGGTTGCGACGATGGCGCGCTTCCTTGACGCTGTCACCTTTGGGCTCAAGTCATATCCAACTTTGATTATCATTGACGGCCTCGACGAAATTAATGGAAACGACGTCCAGTGCGACATCATCAAGATCATCGGCGTCGCGATGAAGGATATTCGCCTACCCCTTCGTTTTCTTATCGCCAGTCGTCCCGAACCTCATATCTGCCTGGCCATCAGCAAGCTGCAGTCACAATTCCCAGCCGATCATGTGTCCATAATCGACTTGAACCAGAATGCCCTTGTTCACCGTGACATACGGCACTACTTCACGATAAAGTTTGCAGAGATCCGTGAAATGCATCCTTACTTGCCCGCTGACTGGCCTTCCTTGGATGTTGCCACACACTTGTTAGGCAGGGCATCTGGGCAATTTATCTTTGCGACCACCATTATTTCCTACTTCAGCTCACCACATGACCGACCGGATGACCGCCTCAAGGTCATCCTAAAACTACTGGAAACACCAGTTGGTGAAGCCCCCTATGCAACTCTTGACCAGCTCTACACGCATATAGTCCATTCTGTGCCAGTGAAGCATCGTGTTGAAGTCTTGAAGATACTCGGCCAGCTCATTATTATTAGGGACTTGACTGGGCATCACGACATCATTGGCGTGCTATCAAAGTCCTCGAGGATTGAACTTATTCTTGGCTTGCGGGACGGCGATGTGAAGAGACTGCTGCACACTTTGCACTCAGTCATTGATGTGGGCGATGATCTAAAGTTGCTCCATGCTTCATTCCCCGACTTTCTCTTGGATCACTCAAGATCTGTGGACTTCTTTGTTGATGTTGCAGAATCTCGCACAACGCTGGCATTGAGATATATTCGAGCCATCTGCGACCCCCCTTGTACGTCTACGTTACCACTTCAAGACATCATTCTGACTTGTATGTTGTGTTTGTGGCTCATATCAGTTGTGACCCTTGTCCACTTCGAGGAAGCTGGAACCTTTGAACATATGGGCTCAGCTGTCGAGTACTGTATAGAAGTTGGGCGGAGCAGACAACTTTCCGAAGAATTGAAGAGTGTAGATCTCATTGGTCAGTACGAGTCATTCATGTACTCCGCGCCTTGGAAGAGGCATCCTGCCACCTTGATTCTGAAGAAGATTTATACCCCTTTGGTGGTGGGTCTTCATTTACCTTTTAATCTTGTGCTTCACAAGCCAACTCACTTGTAGGAAAGTGAATTTCCTAGTTTCCAAGAATCGGATGTTGATGTGAAACTGAAAGCCTTTTGGAGTGCCTTCACCTGGAAGGTTGTACCGAAATTCAGGAGGGCTGCTCAACCTAGACTGAACATACGGTATTGTCTCGATTTGATCTTATGTATTCGTACTCATTCATCTGTTAGGTTGGTGGACCCAGATCAAAATTGTGTCTCAGTATTAGAGGTATGGGTTGTCAAGGCCTTAACCCAATGTGCTCTAACAAATTTGAAACAGTTGTTGGCAAGAATATCCAACTGCGGGGTTTCTGACCTGTCTGAACACAATCGGCGTGATCATCAAATTGAGCTCAAGGGTCCTAACCAAGATGACGCCATGATTCACATTCAGGTTGATGTTTCAGCAATCCAATATCCCAAGGACAGAAACATTAGTTTTCGGTAATACAGTCCTTCTTCCACCCGGTTTTACCTAATTTATATTCTTTTTGAATCTAAAACAGGTTCTGGAATAAAACTCACTCCCTTGATATATCAGACACAGGAATTTACCAGATAGACATTCCCCAGGTGTATGGTCCTGGAGAAGAAGGGGAAGCGCAGGCATGGGAGATGCTTGCATTTGCTTGTCGGCAGTGCGAGTGGTTGAGGTAGTATGCATGGATTTCTGCTGTAGATTGGATGGGATGATTGCTTGAATAATTCATTCTCAACGCAGTACCTCTTTTCTTGTTCGTTAGCCTTAACTTTCAAGCAGGCTTCAAGTTTGGGTATCTTCAATTATAGCTGCATTGATTTCCAAGCTTAGCCAGTAAAAACAAATGATTTGGAAAGGAATGATTGTCTTTGTTGCCGAGAATCAAGATAACCGGTCCTCAAGCTATTAACCTCGACTCGACAGATGCCCATCATATACCCATACAAAATTGGCCTATGCGCTTATCGAAACGAGACGACATCGGATTACCTCCACTAAATCCGTCAATTGCACAAAATTAAAGGGCGACAGAGTTATTTGTACGCCGTACACCCCGATCTTCAGCTTCATGTGTCGGGCCTGGCGGTACGTTGGTCAATATCGAAACCATTCAGGTAGAAATTGATGCGCACTCTGGATAATACCCGACTTGAGATTCGCGAGAAGCGCGTGATGACACTGGAAGAGAGGTTGAGGCGTCGCCAACGTATGGAGCCATCCCATGTATCTTCAATGCAAGCGGGTTCATTGTTGATAATAGCGGCTGGGCGTTCATATACGATTGTCGGCGTTGAAGAAAAAGAAGAGTCGGTCGGCTGAGCAACTGTCGCGCATCACGGAACAAATTCCAAGAGACAGGTCGATAGCTCGTATGAATTTCTGCACACCAGAGACGTCACCTGGTGTGAAAGTCCTACTTGAAGAGTTGCAATTTTCAGTCCAGAATGAATGCGCAGTAGTGAGTGAGCTTACCTCAAGCACTTCCTATAGACGTTCCAGTGACCTGCGCGTCGAAGAACCTAAGCTCGGCTACGCGACCCCACTTCACTAATGGTCAAACACGGCGGGCTGGGTAGGGTCCCTAAGTCAAGTCGACGGCTCTGTCCATTCCAATCTTCCATGATATCGAAGGTCTGTACTCGTTCGTGTTGGGGTCGTCGGCTCAGAAACATCGAAGGAAAGCATTTCAAATAACATTAAACATAGGTCGGGACGTATGCACCCATCCATGACAGCACTCTCGACATCGACGGTCCTTGCCTCTCATGGCCCGTTCGGGTTCGGATGGCATGGTACTTGGAAGCTGGACAAGCGAGAAGCCGGCTTTCATGGATGAGCGCCTGCGATGTAATATCGGACGAGGCTGGGAGGCGAACTGGCCGCTTGAGCCTGGTTTGAATGGCCTTGTGGATAATTGGCTAGAGTTGCTGAATGAGCGCCTGCGATAGACAGGAGTAGGCCCATGCCAATGGCCTTTACGCGAATGGGCGTTGGAACCACAGCGTTTGCGAGAGATCTAAAAAGTGGCTTGTCAGAAGGGATGAGGCATACATGATAAAGAACGTACCTCTCGCATTATACGAAAACGAGTACTTCTTGCAGTCGGTGACCCGTCTATTGGGACACCGACTGCCTCATCGCAACTATACTTGGGCCGTTCAAGTTGCCTAACGTTGAACCCAAGTGTAGACAGCCTTCCTGCCGGGATATTGGAAGAGAGTCAAGATACGAATAGGCGTAGTGGTGCCATGGTAGGACACGAGCCATGTTGTCCGTATGGGCCAAAGGGGCTTGAAGAACGTGCGGCTATGGGTCCAAGTGGCCTCAGCCAAAGCACACGTCTTTCTCCTCCAAGGTTGGCCCAACTTCTCCATGCAAATCATAGATTGACCACATGATGCGGGTAGGGAGGTCTCCAGCAGCGCATATAGTGATAGAGCAGAAAGACACGAAGAACCAGGAATGTGGTTGGATGGGTAGATATTGAGGAGTCCGTGACAGGTGTCGGTTGCGGAAAGGCAGGCAGATCCAGTGGGTAAAAGGGATAAAATCCACGTGCTTCTGTAGATACGTTGGTAGCATCCGGGTGACAAGCAGAAAATGGCGCAGAGAGGCGAATGAACAGCGAAAGTGATATTTTGGATCCCAGACGGGGACTATCTTGCGCCTTCTTATCGAGGCTGGGAGTGAAGGGCTGGTGTTTGGTAGCAAAGGAATAAGAAGTGCTGTGGACGCAGAGAGCCGGGGCGGGCGAGTAAATGAATGGAGGGTGCTCTAGTTGTAAAGGGATAGTGGACGAGTAGAAGTTGGCGCAGACGGGTGGACTTGGTGGGTAAGGCAAAATGCCACATAGCGATATAGAGGGTCTGCCATTGGTTCAAATTGACTGCCGGTGCACGCGTATTCGTCTGGCTTTAACGAGGTCGTGGACTACAAGAAGCCAATTGTGAGATTGTCGTTCAGAAAATGAGGGAGAAGGATTGTGACTAACCTTCAACACACCATCCCAGCCAAAATATGAGACTTTTCCTTCAAGGTCGGCCCAACTTCTCTACGCCAATCCTGGATTTAATGCACGACAGAGGTCTCCAGAAGTGCGCGCAATGATGGAGAGGAGAAGTACGCGAAGAGCCAGGGCACAGATGGATGGGCGGCTATTGAAGTATTGAGAACAGCTCTGGCAGGCTTCGGAGGCGGATGAGCAGGCAAGTTCAGACTCTGCCAAGAGGAAGGACAGGGGTAGTGGGCAGGAGGGCCAGGACGACGAGGGAATGAACAGAGGGCCTGGTCATGGTAGAAATGATACGCATCTGTCGACACATTCGAGTGGAAGATGGCGCGTAGAGGCAAACCTGCTGGGGAAGGAGATTGCAAACACTGAGACAGGAACTGGAAAGTATCACGGTCAGACAGCTGGGTTGGATAAGAGAAATGAAATGACCAACCTATTCCTCAGTACACCGGCCAGAGTTGCGGACCACCTTCAAATTGAGACTGGGGCTGGAGTTTGATACTAGGAGAAATGTTGTGAACGCAGGACTTAGAGGTCTAAGAGAGGTCGACAGATACCCTGGCGGAGACTGGAAGAGGTCAGAATCGGGGTTGGATAGGTTGCTTGAATTTGGGCAACGAAATGATGACACGGACAGCGGAGAAAGTGCCGGCTCTGTTGAGAGGAGGAACAAACGTCGTGGATGTGGAAGCCAGGACGGCGGATAGATAAACAGAGGGCTTGATCTAATAATTGGTGGCTTGGCCAGTATACATAAGGAGTTCGCAGAAAATGGCGCAGAAATATGAACCCAGCGTGCAAGGCGATATGTAAAATCAGACTGGAAGAGATCAAAGCGTCAGTTGGTGTTCAAAAGATGAAAAGTCAAGACGAACCATCTACGATAGATCGGGCGTTATTTTACCCTGAACTTCGTGGTACACCTCCGCTATACCTATTGCCTATTGATATTGAACATCAACTTCAATGTGTCAAAGGTCCAGCCAGTAACGCGAACGCATCGGAAGCGTCTCTATGTGTTTGGTACTAGGATGCTCGGAGCCGCGATTACATATCTTGTTCCCACGCCCGAAGTTAGTTGCCATTGCGAATGGTCTCACAACATATCCTCTCTACCCGTAGATCTCGCAAATCCTTAGTCGCTGTTTAGGTGCATCGTCTGCCACTCGTCAGATCACCCAATTATCCGGTTCTGGACTAACACCCACCTCTCTACCCAAAGTTGACAAGTAACACTGGCCCTGCGGCTAGGCTGGGAACTGTAATGGTTTTGGATTTCACAGGCCGTCAGTTCGCACAGCCAAGTATCTGTTGATACCATCCTCCTCTAGTCTCGTAGCTCGGCTCATGAGCGTTTTCCCTAATGCTCGAGGTACCACTATACATCTCCAGGATTCGCCGCTTACTACTGTCGGTGGGGATCAGAACAATTACTATCACACAGGCGATTCGACGACTATAGCAAGTCCTCAGCACATTACTGGAAATCAGAACATTTACCAAGTGGCTCCATTGAAAGGTACATCGTTGCTTCGACTTTTTGTGTCCTTTCTGATGGTAGAGCACGAACTGTGTAGGCAAGGATCTCCTCCACCAGCACACCTCACCTGCCGCCCAGCTAGACTCGAAAGCCCGGCGTGATCCACCCAGGTGCATGGAGGGCACTCGCGAAGCCATCATCCAGGAGATCTTGGATTGGCTGAAGAAAGTGACTAAGTCGTCGTCGATCTTATGGCTCCGAGGGCCTGCAGGCCATGGCAAAACCGCTCTCGAGTTCACCATTGCCGAAATCTGCAAAAGAGAAGGGCTCTTACTCGGATCGTTCTTCTTCTCAAACAGAATCGCCAACTGCAGCGATGGCAGTCTCCTCTTCACGACCCTGGCCGCTCAGCTCATGCAAGCCTTTCCCTCGACTGGGCGTTATATCAACAAAGCAATCCGCCACGATCCTCGAATCTTCGACAAGGCATTGGAGACGCAGATGAAAGCACTCATTGCCAAGCCCATCCAACGCATCGCCACGATGGCCCGTGTTATCGATGTCGTGACGTTCGGACTGTGGTCGTATCCAACGCTCATCGTCATTGACGGTCTTGATGAGTGTGCTGGCATCGATGTTCAGGATGAGATTATCAGGGTCATCGGCCACCTCGTTCAGAACCTTCGTCTTCCGCTACGATTTCTTATTTCCAGCCGACCTGAACCAAATCTCTGCGAGGCATTCGAGAAGCTCCAGGCGCAACTACCAAAAGACTCCCTTTCGGCACTGATCCTTACGGAGGACGCACTGACGCGGCGGGACATCCAACTTTATTTCGAGACGAAGTTCAAGGAACTACGGGCTCGCCATAGTTACCTTCCAGCAGAATGGCCAGGCCCGGATATCATCTTACAGCTTGTGGACAAGGCCTCTGGGCAGTTTGTCTACGTAACAACAATCATGATATACATCTCCTCACCAGATGATCGACCAGATGATCGCCTGAACATCATCTTGAAGCTGTTGGAAAGACCAGTCGGCGATGCTCCTTATGCTCCTCTTGACCAGCTCTACACACTCATTGTCCACTCCGTCCCGACAAAGCATCGCACTGATGTGCTGCGAATCCTCGGCCAGCTCATCGTTGTCAGGGATTTGGATGGTGAGCAGGATATCATTGGTGCACTATCCACGTCCTCGAGGATCGAATCAATCCTCGGGCTGCGGAACGGTGACGTGAAGAGGCTACTTCGTACGCTGCACTCTGTCATTGACGTGGGCCATGATCTCAAGCTGCTACATGCGTCGTTCTCTGAATTTCTCTTGGATCCCTCAAGATCAATGGACTTCATTATTGATGTCGCAGAATCTCGCACTATGCTGGGATTGGCATATATTCGAGTGATCTGTAACTCCTCTTGTACGTGAAACTACAGCTTCGGGTCTCTGTTCTGATTTTGTTCCGTGTCGCGGTCCACTTCCTCAGTTGGGCCTCACATTATTTCAAAGCAAGCTACAACGTTCAAGCTGGGTTTATCGGACGTGGCTCAAGCTGTTCAGTACTGTATAGAAGCCGGGCTCGGCAGACAGCTTTCCAGAGATCTAAAAAGTGCTGGTATATTTGGTCAATATGAGCTACTCGTGGCGCTCTGTACCTTGGAATAGGCACCCTGTCACCTTGACTCTGAAGAGAATCTATGCACTTCGACAGTACGTGTATTTCATCTATGCATTTTCCATTGAACCGGACTAATATATCGCCAGAAAAAGGGATGTCCCAGTCTCCATGAATCAGGCGTTGACGCAAAACTGAAAACCATTTGGCGTGCCTTCCTAGTACTCGGCCCGATCAGGCCAGGACGGCGAGGGAATGATCAGAGGGCCTGGTCATGATGGATTGATTGCGAGGGATCCATAATTAGGTGGCTTTTAGGTAAGGAGTAGGAGAAGGCGTTCGATAATGTGGCAGAGTGAGGGGGATAGAAATCATGCGCTTCTGTCGATTACTGGGGAAGGAGATCGCAAACAGGAACTAGAAAGTATCACGGTCAGACAGCTGGGTTGGATAAGAGAAATGAAGTGACCAACCTATTTCTCAGTACACGGCCAGAGTTGCGGGCCGCCTTCAAATTGAAGCTGAGCTGGAGAGGCGTTGTGGACTTGGAGGTCTAAGAGAGGTTGATAGATACCCTAGTGGAGACTAGAAGAGGTCAGAATCGGGGTCGGAAAGATGAAAAGCAACGAGACGAACTTACTCTACGTTTCCCCGCGTCATTCTGTGTAGAATGTGATGGCGAGAGCAGCAAACGAGAACTCCACGGTCCTCTTTCTCCTTCCACCAGCACTGGGCAGCGCTATCGGACACTCTTATTCTCAAACCGCGTTTCCTCGAAGTCGATGGTCTTCAAGTTCATCTTGTGTGCTATAGCTGCTTCACACCCTCGGACTGTAATGTCTTTTTGAGAAGGTATACATTGGACAGACAATCAGAACACGTTAGTCCTCAGCGAGTGCTCTTGTCGTAACATGCGGGCTTGTACCCTACTGATGCTCCCCTTGTGGCATGCAATGCCACCTGTGTATCAACGGATGGAAGGGCAAGACCTGTGCGCGTCTTTACAAAGCCAGAGTAATCCTCCGAAGACGCGATCTACACCCAACGAGCTTGGTCTGACATTTCTTTCAGCGCCCAAGAGCGGCTTTTGACCAGTATGCGGACACCGTTTTTGTTAACTTAATTACTACTGACCTTGAATCTTACTATTAGTGATGAACGCCAAAATCAAGGTGCTTGACGACGTCAAGAACACATCTATCTCATGGCTTTTGGCGAACGCAGCGAGGAAAGTCAACCCAGAGCGCTTCATGCAATGTAGACAGGCACTGGTGCGCTGCCCATAGTGCTTTGTTGCATAGATCAATCTGACCTTTGTATTACAGTTATCTCCAACAGGACACGCGGAACCCTCGCAGCGTTGGCAAAACGGAACATTTGTACCTCCCATGCATACAGAGCGACTTGTTAAGATTTCTGATCCCTTCAGCTACGTCGATCAATGTTTCTGACTCTGGAGACGCTGCCACCATGACGTGGATGTACGGAGGCGCTGGCACTGGGAAGACAGCCTCGGTCTTGGGTAAATTCCACAATGCACAAAACCTTCTTCCGAAGAAGTTGACGAGTTAGTCTCTGGCCAAGAACCATGTCTCGGTTGTTCGCCAGCTTGCTTCCATTATATACCCGTCTCAGCTTTCAACTATTTTCCGCGAGTCTTTTGCTTTCTTGGTTTGCAAATCCCATGGGCAGCAACACACAATCTGTCTGTTCCTGATATGTACGTTGAATGAATTGTTGTCATTCTTGAAGTTTAACATTCTTACTCGCCAATTTATTAGATCTTTTGGAGAGGATCACCCATAGTTATTTCGTACAGTAAATCCATCTTATGCGCAATGTGCAGCGCGCTATCTCATCATTTGTCCTCGTAGCCTGATCATGTACCTTAGCATGCATTTTCAGCATCCATGCAGGCGATAGTCCGGGTGGTCTTCCCACTCAATGCGTGCGGTTTGACCCATGTACTTTGATGATGTGGTTTATCCAGGCAAATGTGAGGTCCCGCCCAAGTGAACCTCTGAGTTCCATGTATGTACACTTCATTTTTCCTTGCATCTGTCAAGAATACTCACAGCACTGGCTCCAGGCTGTGCCCTGCTGTCGTAGTTGTACAGACTGACGTTTGCGGCTAAATCATTATCTGCATTCCAACACGTGTACTTGGGCTGTGAGATGTGTCCACACGAGCTGTCGTTGTTTATTGTGCGCTCGTAACTTGTCTTCTTACTCCCATGGCCTTCGATCCCGATCATTACCGACGATGAGCGCTTTCAACCATGCTCAGAATGCCTTCGTCCAGGGCAACGTCACTTCGACGCAAGTCTATGGAGATCAGACCACCTATAATGCGGAGGTTGTGAACATTTCCAGTCACCACCAGGGGTCTCCGTTGAAAGGTGTGCTTGTTGTATCACTATACATTTCATGGTCTGACCTGGAAGGGTGGACGGCGTAGGCAAACATCTCCTCCACCAACACACCTCTCCTGCTGCCCTCCTAGACTCCAGGGCGCGACGTGATCCACCCAGGTGCATGGAGGGCACTCGCGAAGCCATTATCCAGGATATCTTAGACTGGCTGAAGAAAGTGACCAAGTCGTCGTCCATATTATGGCTGCGGGGACCTGCCGGTCACGGAAAAACTGCGCTGGAGTTCACCATTGCGGAAATCTGCAAGAAGGAAGGACTCTTGATCGGATCGTTCTTTTTTTCAAACCGAATCGCCAACTGCAGCGATGGCGGTCTCCTCTTCACCACATTGGCTGCTCAGCTCATGCAAGCCTTTCCTTCGACTTCACGTCATATCGACAAAATAATCCGCAATGACCCAAACATTTTCGACAAAGTATTGGAGGCGCAGATGAACGCTCTCATTGTTGAGCCCATTAAACGTATAGCCACAATGGCTCGTGTTATCGACACCGTGACATTTGGATGGAAGTCGTACCCGACGCTCATCGTCATCGATGGTCTTGATGAATGTACTGGTATCGACGTTCAGGATGAGATTCTCAGGGTGATCGGTGACCTCGTCCAGAACCTTCGTCTTCCTCTACGATTTCTTATCGCCAGCCGACCCGAACCGAACCTATGCGAGGCTTTCGAGAAGCTTCAATCCCAACTACCAAAAGACTCGCTTTCGACGGTGATTCTTACGGAGGACGCATTGACACGCCGGGACATCCAAATTTATTTCGAGAGGAAGTTTAAGGAGCTTCGGGCTCGTCATAGCTACCTCCCGGCAGAATGGCCAGGCCCGGATATTATCTTACGGCTCGTCGACAAGGCCTCTGGGCAGTTTGTCTACGCAACAACAGTCATTATATACATCTCTTCACCAGATGACCGACCAGACGATTGCCTCAACATCATCTTGAAACTGTTGGAAACACCAGTCGGCGACGCTCCTTATGCCCCTCTTGACCAGCTCTACACGCATATAGTCCATTCTGTGCCCGCAAAGCACCGCACTGATGTTCTGCAAGTCCTTGGTCAGCTCATTGTTGTCAGGGATCTGGATGGTGAACGGGACATCATTGGCCCGCTATCCAAGTCCTTCAGGATTGAAAAAATCCTCGGCCTGCGGAGCGGCGATATAAAGAGGCTGCTGCGTACCCTGCACTCCGTCATTGATGTGGGTGATGATGTCAAGCTGCTGCATGCATCATTTTCCGACTTTCTCTTGGACCCCTCAAGATCAATGGACTACCTTATTAACATTGCAGAATCTCGCACAATGCTGGGATTGACATATATTCCAGCGATCTGCAACCCCTCTTGTATGTGTGATTGCAGCTTTATGAGACTGTGCTGACTTTTTTGCTGTGCTTGTGGTTCCTATCCTCAGTTATGGTCCTTGTTGGATCTGAGAAACGTGGAATATTCAAGCAAGCTATCAAATACTGTACAGAAGCTGGGCTGAGCAGACAAGTTTCTGAAGAATTGAAAAAATTGAAAAATGCAGACATTATTGGTCCATATGAGTCATTTGTCCGCTCAACACCTTGGAATTGGCACCCTGCAACCTTGGTTTTGAAGGAGATTTATCCTTTTTTTGTGGTATTTTTTTCATCTGCCTGCTATGCATTGGACTGAACAAATGTGCCTCTAGGAGAGTGGATGTTCCAGTTTCCATGAATCTGATGTTTCGGATGCAAAGCTGAATGTCTTTCGGAGTACCCTTATCTGGGAGGTTGTGCCACACTCAAAAAGAGCCACTGACAACAGACTGAGTATAGTGTATGTTAAGTTGATTTGATCTTATGTATACACACTCATTCATCTGGTAGGTTGTATGATACCAACTCACACCTTGTCCAAACATTAGAGGTATGTGATATTACAACCCTGGACCTGATGTACTCTAACAAAATTGGAACAGTTCTTGGCCAGAATATCCAATCACAAGGTTTCTGGCCTGTCTGAACACAACTATAGACAGAATCATGTTGAGCTCAAGGGTCCTAATAAAGATGACCCTGTGATTCACTTCGACATTAATTGGGGGACATCTTTCAAGGATGGAAACATTGGGTTTCAGTATGATGATCTCTCCTGCACCTTATTTTGCCTGATTTTCTTTTTGAATATGAACCAGGATCTTAGATGCAATGCCTCGTGGGGTCGAAGAACTTGGAATGTATGTCATGAAAACCCCGGTATATGATCCTGGAGAAGAAGGGGAGGCACAGGCATGGGCGCTGCTCGCATTAGCATGTCGCCAGTGTGCATGGCTGAGGTAGTGTATGGGTTATATATGTTATAGATTGGCAACAGCATGTCCGAATATCACCTTTCAATATATGCACCCAAGAGATGTCAGCAAACAGGCTACCTGAGTCAACAATTGTTATTCTTGAATAAGCAGGAAGTCATGAATATGCTTGTCCTTCAGCGCTTCCGGAAAACACTCCAATGATCTACGCCTCAGGCACCTAGGCACAACCATGTGAATGCCCGTCAGAGCCAATGCCACATAGAGGGTCTCCTCGTTTGTGTAGGTAGTGTCAGCTCAACGACCTCAGTTGAACACGGGGGTATATCGGATGTCGTTCAACATAAATCAGGGTGTGCATGCATACTTGCCGCTGCTGCTGACAATACGGTCCGGGTTTATAAGCCTCACGCACTCACATCTCACGTTTGTTGGGGTGACTTCGATTATACAAACTCAAAGAGGGAGAGCAGACACTGTCTCGTCTGGATATCCTACCAAAAGACTTGGTGATCAAAAATTTGATATATGCTTAGCTACAGAGTACTCCCAACACGCATAGATACTTCAACTATCAGCAACCGCAAGCTGAGGCGGCAGATTGGTCGCCAGCCGAATCTACCGCCAGCCGAACTGAAGACCAACTTCACGGATCGAACAATATCAACAACTCGATATATTCCACGCTGATCTCTGGCGATATCAAAGGTCCATTCGTTTGTATTGGTGTCGCCAAATCGACGACGACGCCGGTTGAACAAGGAGAGCTTTCGCGAGTGATGTTTGTATAGATCGGTATGTATGCCCCTACGGCACCGTTGAGTCCTCGCCTCTCAACCTTTTGGGTTTAGATGTAAGAATCCAGAAATTGACGAGCTCAAGCTCGGTTGCGCCGCTGAGCGCCTTTGCTAAGATGAAACCGAGGAGCCGGCATAACGGGTCGAGCCTGGACGATGTTGTGACGGTGCTCCGTTTTCGGGATGGCAAAAGGGACAAAAGAAGGTTGAGCCCGGCAGTGGCAGGTTGCTAGAGAAGGAGTGAATCGGGTCGAATCATTAAATTTCCGCGAGGGCGACGAGAAGACTTGGAGGTCAATAATCGCATATGGTACCTAGGACGAAGGAAGTTCCAGGTTCGGTAACTCGAGTCGAAAGACACGCCAGAGGATAATGTGGGCGATGAGTCTGTCAATGGGTTATGAGTGGCGGCCGATGTGTCATGCGGGTTCGGGATCAGGAAGACGGGAAGTTGGCTAAGGGGAGGGAGTAGATAGAGGCAAGGAGTAGATAGAGTCGGATTCATGGACTAGAAAAAATCAAAATTTCAGATGGGCATTCAGAAAAAATGAAGGCGTGGTTTGACCGACCTATACATCAGCCATAAAACGAGATGTTTCTTCCGTCCAAGTAGGCACTTCCTCTCCATACTGACTGCATTGAGGCGGTTCGCGGAACGCTCCTGGAGGGTGATGCAAAGAGAGGAACAGCTGGTGAGGAGTAGATTTTGTAGCGACTTCGTCCAAGTACCCAGGCGCGATCATACGAATGTACTGAGTCGAACATCGCGGGCGATTCCTTCGCCACATCAAAAGTCTACTTCACATAGATGCTGTCGGCTGAACGACTTCGGTTATCGTTTGAACATGGAGGAAGAGTGTCGGGTGTCGTTCGACGTAAATTCGGATATGGAAGTATACCCGCCGATGCCGACACGATCCAGGTCGATAGTGCTCGGGTCTCGTGGCTGTTTGGGAGTTTGAGGAGTGAGAACCCTATTTTAGACAACGAGTGCCTTTTCTGAGATGTTGAACGACGCTGACGAGAGTATATGACGAGGCGAGCTTGGTTTAAATAGCCAGGCTTGGTGCATAGCTTTGCGGAGTTAACTAGAGTTTTAAACGAGCGCTTGCAATAGGTAAAAGTAAGCCAAGGCCGATGCTCGATGCGCGAATGGGTGTCGGAACCACGGGAGTTAGAGGGAAATCTACATGGCAGCTCGTCAGAAGGGATAGGGTACATGCGATGAAGAATGTACCGTTTGAATTACACGCCAAAGCAGATGTTTTGAAGTCAATTCTCGATAGACGGGACACTGACTGTCTCCTGACGACTGCACCTTGGAGCGAGTATATGCACCGTTGCCTAACGCTGAGCGTGGGTGTAGAAGCCGGTCCTGAATGCCAGGAAGATTGAAGGTGATTGTGGTACAAGTGGCGGGAAGTTATTGGAGAAGTTGTGGTAGAACACGAGAAATCATTTCTGCATGCGTCAAAAGGGCCTGGAAAATTGTGCGTCAGGACCAATGCAGAGCACCTAGAGGAAGGAGGACCATGTTCGCCGTTTGAAGGGTGCTTCAAACTAAACGCCACGTAACGATATAGTGCCATGGATTTAGAATAGCGGCCAACGGATGCGCACGACTCATGCGGTCGAGGATTGGTGGAGCGATGCAGGATTCCAGAGACGGCGGGAGAGGCGATATGTAGGATCGGAGTCTGGACTAAAACAAGTCGATTGTCAGATTGGCATTCAGAAAGTGGACCAGGGGATGGCGGACCTATGGTTTGGCAATCAAGCTTCAAGCCTCAGGCCTCAGGCCCAAGTTGCGATGGTGCAAAACCTAGATGCCTGGGAGGAAGGATAAGCGTCGTGGATGCGAGGGCCAGGACGGCGGGGTGGTTCGATGAACGTAGGGCTTGACGAGCTTAGTTGTGATTGGGACGATACATCCAATTGCAACTTCTGGCATACTCTGGTGGCTTTGAAGACCATGGCGCGGATGCGTAAACTTAAGCTTGGCGTACAAGGCGAATGAAACTGGGAAGGATCAGTTCTGGTTCAAAAATGTGAAAAAGAGACGAGATTAACTTAGTCTACGATAGATCGAGCATCATTCTGCGCCAAACTTGGCTCAATGTCTCCTCATCGGCGGCCTACACTGGGTACAAAACCTTCCAAGGCAGTAACACGTACGAGATGTCTGCAGAGGTCGGTGGGTTAGGAGTTTGGTACCAGGAGAGGAACGCCATATCACTGGAAGCGCCAGTGGTCAGAAAGGGCGGAAACAAAGGCAGCTCGGCTTTTTTCCCCACACCTACCAAACGACGAATCACACTTTAGCTGGTGCTCTCATACTTGACGTTCACGGCAGTCGACAGTTCTGTGTCCACAGTTTCAACAAAGATAGGCTTTGACTACGTCTATCAGTGAGTTCCTTGTTCTCGCATGGTACATAGCATTGAATTGGATCGCGTGTGTAGGCCGTGAGTCCAGAGTCGGTGTGAAAGTACTCGACACACTCGTCCAGGACTTCGTCTCTTCGCACCACCATACTCTGGCACCATCATCCGACCCATGAGCTTTTTCCCTAATGCTCAGAATACCCCGATACAGATTCAGGATGCTATGCTCACCGCTGTCGGCGGAGATCAGCACAATCACGCCAGTGGTTCCGTGACGGTAGTTGGAAATCAGAACATTTACCATGGGTTAATGTCGAAAGGTGCATCGCTACGCCTACACCTCTTATTCTGGCTGTCTAACATTGGAGTAACACCCCGCTAGCCAATAGTCTCCTTGTTGAACGGGCCTCTCCAGCCGCTCTTCCCGATAACGAAGCCAGAATAGATCAACCAAGATGCATGGAAGAAACCCGAGTGGAGCTTGGCA
>Ga0247741_1000228_pt1 | contig 36280 bp, 51 predicted proteins | sample UWRJL213509R2_FD_180945 | JGI IMG/M metagenome (GOLD analysis project Ga0247741, IMG submission 180945) | Plant litter microbial communities from Arlington Agricultural Research Station in Wisconsin, United States - UWRJ-L213-509R-2 | ecosystem: Environmental > Terrestrial > Plant litter >... | reverse complement strand
CTCCGACGCGCGCGGGCCGCGCCGGTCGGCCGGAGTTTCGGGGCGGTTCGCGCGCCCGGCCGGAGTCTCGGCACGGTTTCACCGCTGCTTTCCGGCCGAGCGGTCGCGAGGCATCCGCTCGGGTCGCTGGTGTGGCCGCAAACGCGACCTCGAATCCTGTACTAAGATCGTCCTCGGAACCGTGTCCGAGCGGCCGAAGGTGCAACTCTCGAAAAGTTGTGTGGGTGTTGAGCCCACCGTGGGTTCAAATCCCACCGGTTCCGCCGTTGGGCTGGTTACGAATCTCAAGCATTTTGTTTGCGATTCCCAGCCCAAAACGAAAAGCCCCCGAATTATCGGGGGCTTTTTCGCGTCTTCGGCATCAAACATCGCTCGAGCCCGCTTCCGGCAGACACCCTGCCGCTGCTGATTCCGATTGAAACGACGAAAGCCGCGCTTTCGGGCGCGGCAGTAGGACTTGTAATGCGGGTGAGCGAAATCGAAGTCGAGGACTTTTAGGTCTTCAAGGGAGGGTCCAACTCATGAGCGAGCACGGTTGTCACCTTGTAACGCCAACGGGCGTAGTTGCTGAGCCCTTTGCGATCTCGCTTGCGTTGAACCGGTGCCGGTTTCGGACGACGTTGGGCGTCTCGGAGAAAGCGCGCAATTTTTCGCAGGTTCGCCGAGACATACATCATCGTGAGGATGTAGGACTGCGCGGCCAGACCCCGCAGCCGGCGCCGTGACGAGTCCTTCATCGCCTCCGGACCTGACTTGAGGTAGTCGTTCATGCTTTCGATGCTGTTGCGGTCGTGCTTATACCGTTCATGCCATTCGTCGTCGGCATAGTGCCCCGGCTGCTCGTGCTCGACTCCGTCGAAGGCGGTGAAGGTGACCGAGGACTGGGTGCAGATCTTGTCGAGCTTCACCGGGATGTTCGACTTGAGAATGGTCGGCTTGGCCTTCTTCGAAGCTTTCGGGTGAGGTTTGCCCCGGAGTATCGGGCATTCGATCGTCGCCCCTGGGCCGTAGGCCGGGCAGACCATCGGGTAGTGGCCGTCTTCGTCGGGCTTCTCCTTCGGCTTCACCCGATAGGCGCGACGTTCTTCGATCCTCGCCTTGTATGTCGGCTGGGTGATTTCTTGCTCGTCCATCTGGATGGTCGCGTTGAGCAAGTCCTTCGGAGTTGCAGGGCAGTAGTGGGCGCCTTCGACTTGCAAAGCGCCGTGGGTCTGGCCTTGAATGCCCTTCTGCCTCTTGTTGTAGTCCATGACGAAGGGAATACGCCGCTGCTTGAGCGGGATATGAAGATCTTCGATCGCGACATTGCCGCTGTAGCCGCGGTCGCCGGTGAAGCGTGAGATTGTGTGACCGTGGTCGACGATCGAATCGATGATCGCGACTGTGTGCTCGCCGACGTCCTTGTTCGGGGCGCCGAGGCTCGCGCCGATGATCAGCTGCGGGTGGTTGTCTTCAGGCTTATCGCGCACCTGGATGAGGATGTTGGCCATGTAGGAGAGCTCCCACGCGTGGAAGTTCGAGTTTGCCTTCGCCTTGGCTTTTGCCTCGGCAAGTTCCTTTGAGGTTCGTTTCGTGTCCGACTTGGGAACTTCAGTCGCAACGTCGAATTCCTTGATCGTCGCACCTTTGTCGACCGGGTAAAGGCCAGCGTCGATCTCGAGAACCGGGCGCTCGACTTCCTCGCCCGTTCTGGAGTTGTAGCGTGGAATCTCCACGCCGTCCTTATCCCTCTTCCAGGACCGAAGTTGACTGGGTGCCCTGATGGAACTCTGGTCTCCGGAGATGGCTCCCCGCCACGCTCGACGGATATGCCGAGGCTGAGACTGGATCGTCATCTCGAGCATCGCGGACGTGAACCAGCGGTTTCGTTCGAGCTTCAACCGGGTCATGTTCTTGTCGCGGAGTGACATGACCCTCTCGCGTTCTTTTCGTCCGAGCAAGATTCGTGGCGCGGGCCATCCGTCGAAGGTGTCGATGATCCCGTGGAGGCGCCGGTGGACTCGGAAATACCAAGCCTCCGAGTCTCGCTGGTCGTCCCCGGTGTCTTTCAGAGAAGCGACGCCGAGCTCGACCCGGGCATCGTCCTCGAGCCGGTACCAGAAGAGATTCCGCATCTCAGTGACCCAGAGGGGTGAACCTTCCATCATCAGGAGAAGGGATGCGATGAGGATGGATCGGTCGGTGAGGAGCGGTTTGCGGCCACCCCGTCCTTTCACTGTTCCGTCCGGACGGACGGACTGTCGGTCTTCTGCTCGCCATTTCTCAATCTCGGGGACGACGCCAGCGGCGTCGATGCGCGCTCCGGCTAGACGGATCTCCTGCGCGCTGAACTTCGACAGCTTTCCGGCGCCGGCTTTGATCTCGTCGTCGGTGAGATTGAAACCGAACGGGTCGTCGACGTCGTAGCCGTGCACGTCGAGATTCCCAGACACTAGCGGGGCTCCGGTCCGCGGAGCGCCTGCTCAAGGGCCGCCTGTGGGAGAACCGACGCGTGTTTCATGTAGTTGGCGAGCGATGCCGGTGTGCTGTAGCCCGCCGCGTAGACCAGGCTGGCCAAGGGTATGGTCGCGAGCATGTCGACCACCCAGGTCACGCGAAGCTTCTGGGCGCGGGGAGCCCCGGCATGCCGGCCGTTGCCGAAGTTTTTGATGGCCTGTGCACGCTGGTGAGGCACGATGTGGTTGAAGGCGACCATTTTGTCGTAATCGAGCCCCTCTAGAGCTAAGGGGACAGCGCCGCCCCAACCCACGCGAACCGGGACGCGGCGTTCGAATCTGCCGCGAACATCCACCAAGTACGTGCGACCACGCTGGGAGATGTCGCCGGCGCGGACTTCCAGGAGTTCGCTACCGCGAAGGCCGGCCCCACCGCAGAACGCAAGGATTGCGTGAGCGTCCCTCCCTGCCTTGCTGCTTCCTTGCCCAGACGCCCAGCTGAACAGCGGAGCGATCTGCGTCTCCAGGTATGGGATGGAGGGGGACGAGGACTTCTGGAGACGACGCGGTTCGCCCTCGCCACCGTAGACCTCCGCCGCGTGCCGCAGGATCGACTCCGCTCTTAGTCGATGTCGCTGGCTCGTGTACTGGCCGAGGGCGAAGCGGGCGACATTGCCTGGATGGAACAAGTCCGTCGGATCCAAAGGCATGCCGGCGACAGTGGTCGCCCAGTGGGCGTAGCGAGTGACGACGCCGAGTTGGGTCTTGGCTAGCTGGTAGGAGCTCGGCTGCAAGGCGGAGGCCACCTCGAGGACGAAGTCACGGATTGGTAGCCAGTGGGCGAGCGGCAGTCGGGGAGTGTATTTTTCCATCGCCTCCCTCACCTCCCGGGGAACGTGGTCAATAGATTTACCACTCCGGTTATGAGGCGGCAAGAGGGGTGCGGTCGGTCGGGTCGCGGCGTTCTTCATTTCGTTCATACCGGTTAGGCATGCGGTCGAAACGGCCGTTCCTGCCGCTGACCAGATAAACTGACCTTTTAGGTCGCACCGCCTCCAGCTGGTGCCGACCTCGCGCTTGAAGAATGACCTAATAGGTCAGTTGGGCTAATTAGAACCATGACCAACGCTCGCTTCCTGGCCTGCTCCTTCGCCATCAATCCCGCCGAGTTCGGCGAAGTCGAGAACATCAGATGGCGTTCCGACGCTGGCTACAGCGAAGCGATGCTTGACCAATTCGAAGCATCCCGCATGCACCATCGCATCGTGCTGGCGATGCGGAAGGCGATACGCGAACAGCACGGGACCGACGACGCTTACGCCGTGGCCAGTGGGATCAACCGGACGAGGCTCGGACGGTTGCTCGGCGGGAGGATTGTGATGCGGCTAGAGGACGTGGCGAATGCGCGTCGGAATCTCGGCGTAGGAGCGCAGCAGCTCTAGAGCGATGTTCGAACTCGTGATGCGTTGCCGACCCGCAGGAGAACAAAGTGTTTCGATGGTCAGCACCCTCCCGACCGGCTGCAGCGACAACGCGCGTTACGCCACGAATCGGAGTAGTGCACGGTCCTGCTCGTTCAGCTAAGGGTGTCGAAAAGGGACGATCCGATCCTGCGTAAGAAGAGCCGAAGGCTGAGTAGCAGAGCGTAGATGCTCTCGTCTCGTTTCTCTTCTGTGCCTACCTAGGGCTGGGCTGTCCGTAAAGCGACTCAAGTCCTTGAGCCTGTCCCTGTCAGCGGCGACGACTAGACTGGGAATACAGGACGACGCATTCAAATGCGCCAACTAGGCGTTCGACATTCGGGCAGATTTCAGCCCGACCTCGAGCGGCAGCTGGTACGCGAATGCGTTAGTCGTTCTTGCGACATGCATCTTGCTATCGCCAATAGGAGGAGATCGCGAAAGCGATCAGATCTACCCGTTTGAATGATTCAGATCGGATCATCAAGCGACCGACCACTGTGCCACCGCTAGAGATTCATACGTCTGCGCCTCCACCGTGCAGGCTTCATCAAGTCTCAAGTTCGGCCAGTAACGAATCCCATGTCGTGTCGGAGATTAGAAGTGCGCGGTAAATCTCGTCATTCAAAGACAGACGCCGAGCGGGTGGAGGGTTCCAGCGTCGCTTTTGGAGACTTGGTGTCTGAGCCCAGTGCAACAAACGATCTCGTAGGCCGATTCGTCGCCGAAGCCGTCGCGCATGCGATTTCACTAGCGGAGGCAGTGCCGCCACTCGGCGCGATGATGATCGCAGTGTTTTCTGTCTTGAGCCTCATCGCGATCTTCGCGAAAGAGAAGCATTCCAGAAGGGCGATGAAGCTCGTGAGAATGCTTACCCGATGGAAGGGGCCGCTTTGAGCGGCAGTGTTGGGGAGAACTGCCGGCGAGATTGACGCGCGTGCCGACAGCCTTCCCGGCAAGTGGCTCGTGAGTGGCAACTTCGCTAGATCACCTGGGGCGATGAAGTACCCGAATCTTGGCGTCACCACGTCGCTCTGGCAATGCTGGTGGCGATTCGCGAACAGCACGGAGCGGACCACGCTTACTTCGCGGGGATCGGGATGAACCGGAAGGGCTGGGGCGGTTGCTCGGCGGGAGGATCGTCATGCGGCTGGAGGATGTCGTAAATCGAGGCGGAACCTCGGGGTGGGTGCCGAGTAATACCAAGCTTTCCGGTGACGGCAATTTAGTAAGCCAGCGCGGTTAGCAGTGAAGGGCTGCCCGACGCAGTCGACGGCGCCAACTATCGCCGATCACGATTCGCGTAGTTGCCGCGCATGACATTGCTAGGAGATCTACTTCGACGCAATGACAAGGAAGACACGGCCCATGAACACAGACACGTTTGAAGCGAACACCGAATGGGCACAACCGAGGAGTGTCGCTGAAGGTCGGATCGCTTTCGACGCTCAGGGCAACCACGCGATGACCGGGACGCCCTTCGACCCGAGCGGATACGATCGCGACGGCCTCGACACGGATGGGTTCGACGCTGAGTGTTTCTACCAACGCGCAGACGAATCGATCTCGGGTCGGTTCATGGGCGAGCACCGAGATACCGGGACGGCGCTGAATCAGGACGGAGAGGATCAGGAAGGGGTCTATCACGAGATCGACGAAGACGGCGTGTGTCAAACCTGCTGACGGTCGATCGAGGCAAGTTCGGGCACCTGTGATTGGGATGAGGGCGCCGGCTCGGTCGGGATCGAATCGCTCTGGCGATGCGGGCGGCTATTCGCGAACAGCACGGGACCGACGATGCTTACGCTGTAGCCAGTGGGATGAACCGGACGAGTCTTGGACTGCTGCTTGAGATGCGTGCCGCGAAGTACATGGACGGCGAGGCGACTTACTCACCGTTCTGGGACCTGCATGCCGTCCTTAATCAGATGCACACCGCCGAACTCGCAGCGCTAAGCGATCCGACAGGTCTTGGCTCGAGGTTTGGGGCAACATCTTCAGATTCGAGCCATGCTGACGCGATGAGCAAACTGGCCCGCGCCGTCACTCGATCAAGAGTCGCGAGAGACTACGCGACGAGCGATGACAACGCCAACGCGATCACGCAACTCAAATTGCTCTTCAATCGGCAGTGAATCGGCGCATTAAGCAGACGAACGATAGCGAGCCAACATGAAGTCGTTGAGTGCCCGAGTTCACTCAGAGATGTTCGTTGCGCTTTTCGGCGAGGCAGCGGTTAAGTGGCCTTGGCGTAGATGACTATCTACCGTCGGGCAACGCAGCTACTCGCACGTCTCAGACGAGGTCGTTCCACAGGCTGAGCTCCAGTGCGGCAGCTTCGGCGCGGAGCGCGTTCGCCTTGTTCCTGGTGGTCCGGATCGACGCCACCGCGGCCTTTGTCTCGTCCGGAGACAGCAGTGGAAAAGTGAACAGCCGCATGTCGCTTTCGGTCACGGATGTCTGGCCGGACGCACCCGATTCGGCACGGTTAAATTGGAGCTGACCGAGCGGTGAAGCAAGAAGGTAAACGAGGATCTCTGGGTCCAGTCCTTCGGGGCGCAGAATCGCGACATGGCTATCGATTCCCCACTCGCCGTCGAGGTCGAATAGGACTGGCTTGCCGATTGACGATCCGCCGTCCACAGTGAGCAGGACGTCGTTTGCTTTGGGGCGCCGGAAATCGCCTTGACCGTGATCGACGCTGTCGGCGAACCTGCATGCGGCTTCTACGATCGTGAGGTTCTGAATTGCGAGTGTCGAGATGACAGGAATTCCTTCGGACGCGCCGTCGCTGTAGACCGGCTGGTCGCCCTTTGCTATCACTGTTGGCAAAACATCGCCGAGTCGGAAGTGTGCACGCGAGGCTATCCACGTGTTGTAGGCAGCAAACCTCTCTTGTGACTGCTTTGCATCGATGCGAGCCGTGGGGGCTGCCACGGTCTGCGCCAAGCTCGTGCTCGCAATCCGAGGGAACGCGGGCGCGGCGAACTGTGTAGCTAGATCCATGTGATGTCCTTCCTCAGGTAGTCCAGAACTCTTGTCGGATTCTTTGTATCGATGCTTACTCGAGCGGTTTCCGAGTTGAGCTGAAGGTTGGGCACTTCAGTCCCTGAAGCGTCAACAAATTTCATGAGCTGGTTCGGACGCGAACGTTCCCCGCGCTTGGAGATCTTGTATCCAACCTCGTCTACTTCGTAGGTAGGCCAAGTGGCGTCGAGGGCTGCCGCTACGGTACGCAGGACGCTGTTCGCGCGGATGTTACGGAACCCGGCCGAGTTGACAAGCTTCTTTAGATCCGCGATCGCCATAACAGCATCAGTCGCGCTCGGGGCGTTGAGCGAGATGACCGTTGCGTTGCGACCTCGGAGTACCACGAAGCTGTCTGCCGGCACCCATAGAGACATACCTGCGGCGAACTCGTCAAAAACCTCCCTAGCCGTTTGCGGAGATTTCATACGCTTCACCTTGGTCATGGTGACCGCCAATGCGTTGCCGAAGGCGACATCGGCTTTGCTTATTGCGTCATCCCATGCCGCAATCTCGGTTTCCGTCTTCTTTTGGGCGAAGAGGAGACTTACCAGGGTCGGCGTTTCGATGAAGAGGTTCCTAGGGAGGGATACGACGGCGCGCACAGTGAAGAACCGGAAAAGAAACTCGCGAACGGTACGGTTCTCCGACGAGTTGAGCAACGATTCCGGCAGGACGACCCCAAGGCGTCCACCGGGCCGTAGTAGCTGGGCGTACCGCTCCAAGAAGAGCCCTTCCGAGGAGGTCGTCGCCGGCAATGTGAAATTGTTCTTGAGCGCTTTCTTGGTCGCAGCGGGAAGCGTGACTCCGAACGGCGGGTTCGACACAACTACATCGAAGTGCTCTGAGACCGGGACCGAATACCGCGACGCGGGGACGGACCTTTTCGACGCCGCCGCGGGACGAAGGGAAGGGTTTGCGCCCTTGTCGAAAGACGCGAGACCGTCCTGTTTCACGATCTGAGAGGATCCGTCGCCGTGCAGGACCATGTTCACTCTGGCCGTCATCGCCATGACGAACTTCGGGTCAATTCCGAACAGGTGGTCTTTCGCCCAGGCGTTCGGTCGAAGGGCGGAAAAGTTCGTATCGAAGAAGCTGCGCTCCTGTCCGCTCTGAACGAGGGTCGATTCTCCATCCCGCACGGCGGCAGTGATCAGGCGCATGGCGCGAATCAGGAAGGCGCCGGATCCTGATGAGGGGTCGATGACGCGGGGAACACGGTCGACGTCGGCGCTAGCGGACTTCCACTTCGACTCAGCGAGTCCCTTGACATCGAGAGCCTCGAGCATGAACCAGACGAGGTTCGCATGAGTGAAGTACATGCCTTTGTCCTGCTTGAACCCGACGCGCATGATCGTCTCGAAGAACGCGCCGATCAGATCGCCGTTGAGTGCAGCACCTGCTGAAACGGAAATCGATTGAAGACCTTTGACTGCCGATTTGATCTTGTCCGCGCCAAACACGCTCGTGTCTATGTGATCGTCGGCGTCGGGGTCAACAAGCGACTTGTAGGCGGCGACGTAGAGTTTTTCGACCCGCTCGGCGACACGCGCGGCGGATTCTTCTCGTCCGTTCAGCTGCTTCACCTGGAAGCTGTAGACATGACCATTCTTGGTGTTGCGCTCGTCGTAAATCTTCGCGAGGAGCATTTTCACGAGATGAGTGAAGATCTCGGTGTCGGCGTGCTCAGAGAAGAATTCCGCGTGAAAAGTCGCGGCGATCGATTGGAGATCAGCCGTCGTCGCATCGGTTCGGAGTTCGCGCCCTGATCCGGCGTTCTCGAACGGAACAAATGACGGCAGGGCGTAGTTCTTGGGGAAGCTCATGTTGTTGGTCGCCCTTCGCTGTCCCAGTTGTCGAAGTCTTTGTATGTTGTGTAGTCGATGGTTATGCACTCGAAAACAGCGTCGCCGCTAGGCAACACAGTCCCGTAGGTGAGCAGTGTGGGGTTCAACTGTTTTGCCGTGTTGAACAGTTGCCCACGGATAAACGGATCACTGGCGGGCTTGTATTCGCTGGGCTGTTTTAGTTCGATCATGGCGAAGGCCGTTTCTGCTCCGTCTTCTTCGGCGAAGTAAACGACGATGTCGACCTGAGCGCCACTCGTCTGGCCGCGGCCGATAGTGAACGTTTCCTCTAGGAAGAGTCGTTCGGGCTCGTATCCGTATTCTTCCCCGCACAGCAGGAGGACAGTCACTGCTCTAACGAGTTCCTCGGGATCGCCTTTGCGGTGACGGCTCTCGCCAAATCGGAAGCGGTCTGAATAAACCACGTAGTTGCCGGCTGCGAGTGTAACGAGGCCTCGTCCTGCGTCCAGACCGACGATCTGCTTCTCGTACCAGGCACGCTCTTGTGCGCTCAGCGCCATGTCAATCTTTCTTTGGCCGAACCGCTCAGCTTCGTTGTTCACGCTACACACTCCTACCGACGATGCCGCTCTCAGCGGATCGTGTCGCCTTTTGAAGGACCTCGTGGTTCTTCACACGTGACATGCGCGGCACGTTCCTATTTTGAGCGCTTTCGGAATCGATTGCGTCGAAACTGGGACGAAATTGCTTGAAGCGACGGTTCGGGCATGCCTCCGTCAGCCGGCTTCGTGGACGCCATCGATTCAGGTGGCGCTGTCGTCCCGGAACTTTCAGCCGTTGCTTATGGTGTCGCGTGCGGCTTGCCCCGCAGCGCGGACCTGACGGAGGCCGGATCTGCGGAGGCGGCGAACGGAAGGAGTTTTGCGAGAGCCTCCGAAGAATGCAAGCCCGACGCATTTACGAGGGCGGCAATGTCCACTCCTGATCCGAGCTGATGCACGATCCACGTCGCCCGCATTCGTCTTGCCTGCAATCCCACCTCGCCGCGTGATCTTGCGGTGAAGTCGGTGATCAGGTTCCGGTTCTCGCCTTCGCGTCCTTCTCGAAATGCCCAACTCCCCGCATCCCGACCCGCCACCCTCTCCACCAGCATCCCCTCCCACTCCCTCAACACCGGCACCTCCCTCGGCCTCGTACCGTCGACATGCACGACGACGCCTTCATCGTCGACTTGAATTTGTCCGATCTTGAGCCGCGCGATCTCACTGCCGGTGAGGCCGGCGCCGAGTCCGAGCGCGAGAAGGGTCATAGCGCTCGAGTATCGCTCCCCGTCGGGTTGTCCTGTCGCCCACGAGAAGAGCGCAGCCTGCTCGGCCAGGCTGTACGGACGGACCGCGTCCGAGTTGCCCATCGGCCTCTTGCGATCCGGCTCGCGTCCCTCACCGAGTAACGCGTCGGCCATCCGCCGGAGCCTGGAGCGCATCGTATTCCGGCCGGCCTTCGTGTACTGGGGCAGTCCTTGGTCCGCGAACCGGTCGATGACGGGTGGGGAGAAGATCACTTCGATCTCGAGGGGGAGCGAAGCTGTCTGCCACGCCCAGAGGACCAGGCGAGCCGTGGGCGGGTACAGCTGCTTTTCCGAGTAGGTCGTGTGCGGCGCAGCGGCCCGAACCACCTCCCGAACGAACGGGGCGATGGCATCCCAGTAGAGTGCCGGCATGACCGGGGTGTAGTCGTGGTCGGGATCGCTCACATCGCTCCTTCCCTCGAGTGGTCATTATATTGAGCAAATCTGCTATCGTCGCGCTTATGGTCTGGGATTTCCTCGCGCAGGTTTACGCTTTTGTCATGGCCATGAATGTGCGGGATAAGCCTTCCGCGCTCGCGCCGTCACCGTGGCCGACAATCCCGTCCGAAGATGCCGTCGGGGAGACCGCCCGCCAGTTCGTCCTCAACCTCACGGAAGCGATCGGCGACAAGAGCATCCGAGCCGCCGCGTCCAAGTCCTCCGTCAGTCACGTGACGCTGCTGAACATCCTGGCCGGCAGGGTCTGGCCGGATCTTGCGACCATCACCAAGCTCGAGATCGGGCTCGAAGCCTCTCTCTGGCCGCCCTACCGCCGCTAGGCGCTGCCGATCGGCTGAGGCGTAAAGACGAGCTGAAGTGTCCACTTGTTGCGCGCACTGCCGCGCTTAGAGGTCAAGTGCCATCCGCGGCATTCAGCGCAAGGGTGGATGCCCTCCGGGACGCGCTTGCCCACGGGCGAGCGTGGACGGATCGCCTGCATCGCGATGCCCGCGATTTCGGCCGAGGGGTAAGGGATCTTGGTGCACGGGTTCACGAGTCGCCTTTGGGAAGGGGACGCGCTTCGCCTCTATCGACGACCGTGCCAGAGCTGGTCCTGATCGGCCATACCCAGGAACTCGTTTATACGAGTGTGCTGTCGGGAACAGTATGGCGTGCGGCCGTCGTCGTAGCAAGACGAGAACGAAGAGCCAGCTGAGGCTCCCTATTTTCCCACTTCTCGGCTATGGTCAATTTAATTACCACAGACCGAAAGGCGTCAATTGATCAACGACACAGCCTCGGTGGGCGCACTCCTCCAGCTTGTCGCCGACCGTCTCGCTACAACGGACCTTACCCACGCAGCGCAGCTCTACCCGGACCCGAATGACCTAGCCGATCGCATGCTGGCATCCCTTCCCGACAAGATCATCTCCGAACCGCTGATCGGCCCGTGCTACTCCACGTCTGCCCTCGCCCGCTGGAAGCGACTTACCCGCCAGGCCGTGAACCACCAGAGGACGGTCGGCACGCTTTTCGGCGTCGAGCACAAAGCGTCGTTCTACTTCCCGGCGGTTCAGTTCGATAACCGCGGCAGGCAGACCCGCTCTTTTCGCGAGCTCTGGAACATGTTCACCGAGACAGACGGCGAGCCGCTGGCCTTCGCCGTCTGGCTGCAGACGCCGGATCCGGCGACAGGGCTCAGTCCGGCGAGGGTGCTTCGAGACGCTCCGGACAACCGGACTGACGAGCAGCGGATGATGGATGAGTTCGAGCCGACAATCGTCGAGCCGCCCACAGGTGCTCACGAGGCAGACGCATCGCGCCGTGCGTGACCTGAACCTCGACGAGGAGACGCGTGTTGCAGTCGCCGGTGACTGGCATGGAGACCAGCTTTGGCTCAGGGAGGCTATCCCGGCCATAAGAGCCGCAGACCCACTGATAACGACGATCGTGCACGTCGGTGATTACGGTCTTGCGCAAGGTCCGCGCGGAAGAGGCTTCCTGAACGCGGTCGACGATGTCTGCCTCGAATACGGGTTTGAACGCATTCTCGTTACACCGGGAAACCACGACGACTGGGGCCGTTTGACCGCAAGATGGCTGTCCGAGCCGGGTGATGAGATTTGGCTGAGTGACGTCACGCGGTTCCTCCCGCGGGGATACAGATGGACCATTGGCGGTAGGACCTTTCTGTCTTTCGGCGGCGCCGCATCGCTTGATCGCACCGCCCGACGCGTCGGACGAGACTGGTGGCCCGACGAGATGCCGCGCCCGCTGGAAGTGGAAGCGGCGGTCGCCAAAGGCCCGGCTGAGATCTTGATCACCCATGAGGCGATCAACGGCGGATGCTCGAAAGTAGAGAGGGTGTTGGAGACGAACCCGCAGGGGTGGGATGAGCTTGACCTCGAGTACTCGGCGACGTCTCGCGGCCTGGTTACCCGAGTATGGGAAGGCGTCCGGCCTTCGGTCCTGGCACACGGGCACATGCACATCGCCGACCAGGTGGAGTTGGCTTCCGGGCAGAGGGTCTACTCGCTCGGCAACCGAGGACAGAGGAAGAACCTCGCCATCCTCGACCTCAAAGACCTGAGCTGGACGTGGGTGGACGTCCCAAGATCGCAATTCCGTCGCCGCGAAGGACTCGGGAGCTATGGCCGTTGAGCCGACCAGGCAGATTCTGCGAGATCCATCGGGAAGAACGAATTGAGACGACGACGGAACAAGCCGACTGAGGTAGGAGCTGGAGCATGACTAAGGACGAAATCAATGCGAGGATCGAGACAATGACCGGTGCCGGGCGCATTGGTGAACACCGATCTGAGCTGACACACGATCAGACAGGCCGATGGCTCGTGCTCAGCCTCACCAGCGCCCACTTATTCGACCTCGATCGCGGGCTGGTAGCTCGGATACCAGGCAATGACGCCATCGCGATGATCACTGATCGGGGGCGTCCTTTACGCGAAATTGTTCAATGCCGTGTCGGTGAAGTCGGGTTCTGGACCATGGAGCCGTTCGAGCATGAGCACGACCTTGAGCTGCGCTGGCACCAGTCGAGCTTCATACAGCGGATAGTTCAGGTCGTCGGGCTTGATCGTCTGCCGGGGCTTTCGGCCTCTGCCGAGCATTGAGCGAACGAGAGTCACACCAAATATCTTGATCTCCGGAAAGCTGGGGCACGCATTGGATGGCAACATGATCGACTGCTCGACCCCGCATCGCACGTTCTTTCCGCAGGACTAGTATGAGCGCGGATTGCTCCCAGAGTAATTGTCAATGCATAAGGGGAGGCTGCGGTGAAGAAGTAGATGCGCCGCACAGCAGTCGCCGTCACCGCTATCGTCGCTGCCGTTGTCGTCATCGCAGTTGTGGCTGAGAGACCGCCTGAGCTGAGACTCGGCTCCGGAGATGCAGGTGTCTGGGTCATAAATAGGTCTGAGGCCGCCATTGGCCGGGTCAACACGCAGATTGACGAGCTTGTCGCGATGGTGGAGTCGCCCGCCTCCAACTCGGAGATCGTTCAGAGTGGCAGTGAAATCGTCCTCGTCGACCATGACACGGCCACCGCCACCCGTATCGATTCCGCCACCGCGCGTCCAGGAGGGTCCATAGCCCTGCCGGGGCGCGCCAGCCAGCTTGCGATCGCGGAGCGGATGCCGTGCTCGCCTCGAGCGACGGACGCGTCTGGCAGCTGCCGCTCGACTCCTTCTCAGACTTTGACCGTCATCGTGAGAACGACCTAGATCTCGGGCCCGGGTCGATCGTCACCACTACCGCCGCCGGCGGGATTCTGGCCTTAGCGGTGAATGCGAGCCAAGTGCTGATCTCCGAACCCGGAAGTCGGCTCATTTTGCGGACGCGCCACGAACTCGCTCACCAATCGTCTGCCCGTGCGGTGTAAGGCTCATGGCCGCGGCGTGTCAATGCTGCTTGAGGTTGGCAGGCGCAACATCTCCAGAACCGGATTGGCCCGGCCTGGAGATGCTGCTTTGCTCTGCTGAACAGAGCCGACCGAGTCCTAAATTCGTCCGAGCTGTTCAGCTCCGTTTTTCCTGTTCCGGCGTTATCGAAGATGTGACACGCAGCAGAACAGATGAGCCGACCCGGAAGCCGACTCGAGAGAAAACACGGTTGTCACTTTGGAAATCGTCATGAAATCATGTGAACGTATGGAACGTAACACACTTTTAGATCGCCTGAGTGTTGATCATTAATTAGTGAGCAATTTCGTTTTTGTACCCCGTCATGGGGTACGTTGTGCTTATCCAGATGAAAACCCGTTCGATGGCGGAGGGTCTGGGTAGTCACATGTTGGGAAGACACGGCGGTCGCTCAAGTCGCCAGCATCTGCACCAATGAATGGGGATCATCATGCGTACTCTTACGCGCTCTGCAATCGTTCTTTCCGCCGCTATCGCCCTCGTCGGCGTCAGCGCCGTCCCGGCCATGGCCGTGGACGCACCCTCCGACGTCGAGGTGGCTGTCAACGCCGGAATCCTGTCGATCACCAGCGATCCCATCGCCATGCCGAACGTTGCCCCCGGCGCTCCCTCGACGTCGACCGCGTTCAGTGTCACCGTCGGCGACCTCCGCGCGCAGAGCGCTCTGGGCTGGGTGACAACGGTCTCGATGAGCACTCTCACCGGCGAGACTGCCGCGAACACCATCTCGCCTGCCTTCGCGACCTACACCGCGACAGAAGCCGTTACCACTGGCACCGCTACGGTCGTCGCGACCCCCACCGTCACTGACCTGACCGCGGCAACGGCCGTGCAGACCGCGACAGCGATCACGGGCAACAACACCGCCGCCTGGGATTCGACCTTGAGCGTCGCGGTTCCCCCCGCAGCCCTCGCCGACACCTACACCGCGATCCTGACTCAGTCGGTTCTGTAGTCGCACACGCCAGAAGCGGGACGGTCGAGCAATCGATCGTCCCGCTTCTGCGCGTTGACCCCACTCCAGCATCCGAAGAACCACCGCCAGAGGCACAAACTTGCGAAACATCATTTCCGCCCTGCTCGTGTCCGCGATCGTAGTGCTCCCCGTGACGAGCGCCACCAGCGCTTTCGCATCGACCACCGATTCACCCGGCGGCGTAGGAATCCAGCTGACCAATGTCCCTGCGGCGGCGATTCAAGCCGACCCGCGAGCCGCGTCCTACATCGTGGGTGCCGTGGAACCGGGCGCCGCCACCCAGAGCCAGATCACCGTGACGAACCCGTCTTCCACTGCACAAACGGCCTATCTTTATACCGGCAGTGCGACCATCTCCGACGGCGTATTCCAAGGGGACGCAAATCCCTCCACGAATGAGCTCACCGGCTGGACCTCGATCAGCCGCACAGAGATCGAGCTTGCAGGCGGAGGGAAGGAAACCGTCACCGCTACCGTCACCATCCCCGCAGACGCAGCTCCAGGCGAACGATACGGCGCAGTGTGGGCAGAAGTGCGGGGCGAGCCGAATGCAGACTCCTCCGTGATTCAGGCCAGCCGTGCAGGGATCCGCATGTACGTCACTGTCGGCGGCGACAACGCGGCCGCAACCGACTTCACTATCTCGTCACTGACACCATCTCGAACCGACACCGGCCTCCCCCAGGTCAACGCTCTCGTGACGAACACGGGAGGACGAGCGATCGACGCCACTGGAACCCTGATGCTCTCCAACGGACCAAGCGGGCTCTCCGCCGGCCCGTTCGCTCTCACCCAGACAACCACCGTCGAGCCAGGAAGATCTCAGAACGCTATCTTCACCCTCGACAAAGCACTCCCCGACGGACCCTGGACCGCACAAGTCGTCCTCACCAGCGGGGCAACAGAACGATCAACGGAAAGCACATTGACTTTCCCGAAATCCGCAGCAAAAAAGGCAGAGCTGCCGACGCCTGAAAACCTAATCGTCATCGGCTTCATCGCCCTCGGAGTCATCCTCCTCGCCGTGGCCGCGATCACGGTCACACGCTCACGCCGATCCGCCAACCGCGTCCAGTAGAAGTGGCACCAAGGCCGTGCACAGACCAGATTTAGTGCCACCAGGCTTTTTGACATGCGGGGTCGACCCCGTCTGTAAGGCGATCGATATACGGGCCTGGTCCTGATTGCCCAGTGGCGGCCCTGCACAGTCGCGCTGTGGAGAAGCGGCTCGCCAACCGTCACGCCCCTCCGAACCGCCCGCCGCTCCTCCGTAGCCACGACCGGCCTGTCGAGGCAGGCGTCTGACGAAACGGTGGGGCGTGGTGGTCGGTCGTTCCGTAGCGTACCCAGGCGGTGACGGGTGACGGGTGACGGGTGTTGGTGCGGGTGTTCGTGTGTGGGGCTCGGTCGACGGCTCGAGCTTTTTTGCGCTGAGTGATTCGGGCTTACTGTCCTTCATCACACACTGATCGGCGCGGACCCCCGTGCGCCGGTTGAATCTGTGTATGTCTCGCTACTACCCATAGGTTGCTCCCAAGCCTCGGAAACAGCTGGCCCTGTGGACATCAGATTTGGACTGGAACCGAGTGACGCTGAGAGCGGGTGCTTAGTACGGGTGTTGCTTCTCTCCGCCGAATGTAGTCAACGCGGGGACTACTCCCCACGCCAAAAGAAGAATCAACGCCGGCCAAGCTCCCACCTCCGGCTGCGCGCCCGGCGGCGTCGACAAAGTGATTCCAATAACTATCAGCCAACAGGCAGCCGCTCCGCCGGAGAAGAGCCCCCCTAATAGGAAGCCCGGGCGCGCTGATGACGGCTTCACCGGATCTATGCCAGTGGCAATGCTTAGGCCTGCCACCACAGCGGCGATCAAAAGCGTAGACGCAAACAATATCCATGTGGTCGAGGTGCCGTCGACTTCACCGGCGCTCGACCAGTGGCTCGGCAATTCCGATGGGAGGGTGTTCCGTTCGAGTAGGAACGTTCCAAGAATTGTAAGCGCTGGCAGCGAAGTAAGCACCGCCGCCGAAACCCGGCGCGGGGTGAAGCGAGTGGCTGGTGAGGTCATTGTCCTAAGCCTTTCGGAAAGCGGGAATCTTGCTCGTTCGTGCAGGCCTTGAGCGTCAATGCTTTATGCCGTGACAGCCTCGGGCGGGAAGCAGGAATTCGGCTGAGTGAGGGCAAGTTGCCGCCGTCAAGGCCAAGCAGGACGGAGGCGGTGCGGGATGGGATGGGCCGCGACCATCCATCTCCTCATTCCACTCGAAGACTGCGAATAGCTTCGTCTGCATTGTCCCTTTCGGAATCGGACCTTGCACGCCACGAATGCAGGATGGAGCGGACACGAGCGCCGAGGTTGCCTTCTGGCCATAGGTACAGGAAAAGAGCAGCCCACATCGCGAACCCAAAGCTCCAAAGACCCATGGTCACGGCGATACCGAGATGGAAAAGTAGGCCGGTTGCAAGCAGAACGCTTTTGGCGCGCCGGGGAAGAAACAGTGCTATTCCGAGCATGAACTCTGTGACGAGGGACCCCCATGTCATCGCCGCGACGGGTACAGCGTGGACCATCAAGGCGTCGGAAAGCGTCCGGAGTACCCCAGCGGGACCAAACATTGGATCTTGCAGCCAATAGTAGCCTGCGGTCCCGTCGAGCCACTCGGGTACCGAAAGCTTGGACAGGCACGCATTGATATAGATGAAGGCAACTTGGACCTGCAGCACGGCACCGGAAACTCCGGCAAGAATAGCCAAGTACGGCCTATTCGTTGCAGTCTCAAGATTCGCCTTCTGCCAATGCCATGTTCTGGGATCGGTGAGAGAAATCGGCAACAGCAGCAGGGCGAGGACAGAGGCGATTTGATCCCCGCCGTCAACTGTGGTCAATGATGCTTGGTTGCTAAAGAGTATCCACCAGAGAGGTATCGCGGTGAGTCGCGGTCGCCACCCGGACGCGGTAATGGCCAAGACCAGAAGCGCCCCAATTCTCACCAACTCATAGTGCGCCGCGGGAACCACACACCAAACACTTAGCGATGACGCTCCTTCGCAAAGCAGCGGCTCAAGACCCGATCCTGGCCGTATCATCGTCGCCAGAGATGAGAAGAAGAGCGTGCCGAAGCAGCTCAAAGCTAGCAATGATCGCGCAACGCCGACGTTGAACGTCCATCTGGAGGGCTGATTGGCCAACTTGCTCGACATGGCCACAAAGCGCTTCAGCATTTGACATCTACGATTGACACGCTGATCTGCTCGCCGCTCAACCCCTGCGATCGCCAGGCCCAGGGATCCGGCTGAACGCTCGACAGCGCGACCGTTCCGCAAAGCGTAGGGTCCGGTGACGGATTTTTCACGGTCGGCCAGTCGCTCTTGCTCGCCGAGGTTTCTCTCCCCAAGCATTCAAAAGCCGAGTCAACGGCGGCGCAGACGACCCAATCACTTGCCTTCATTCCCGAGTAAACCAACCCAATCTCGATTCCCTGCGCTCTAGATTTGCGATCCCAGCCAAACGCGTGTGCGGCTCGACTGTGCGGATATTCGGAGATGCTGCTCCACTCGTCCCGCTCCGAGTAGGCAAACGGCAGCAGAACAGCTTCCCGGGGGGATTTCGTAAAGAACGCCCATTGCTCTGGCAGGAACGTTTGAACGACCTGCCGCGAATCCTTTTGCCACGTTGCGGTGAGCGCGTTTTGACTTTGGTTGATCTGAAAAGCGAGCATGCCGATGGTGGCCCACCCGACGATGAGCGCGCCGGCAAACATTGCGAGGTAGGCCGGCCGCGGTGCTTTGACACCCTGCTTGGCGATGTCGGTAGGACCGCCTTGGCTATTCAGCGCGTTCATCGTCGAGGAGCCCGCCCCTAGGCTTTCGCCAAGGTGACAGTCATTCCAGCCAACCACACGTCGTAAGTGAGGTCGGAGCTCTTCGGGCCGGAGATCGTCTTAACCTTGGTCGAATACAAAGCAGTAGTTGCCACAGCCCCGAACTGGAGAATCGCGGCTGCTGCGTATGCCACGACCGCGGCGATGACGAGAACTACCTGTATGCACTGGGGCGTGATTTCGCCAGACTCGCTAGCTTCTTCGTATCCCAAGCGAACTAGAGAACCTTCGAGCACTTCGCCGACCCCGTCGAATGCTTCTTTCACCTGAAGGACCTCGCCGCTCTGCACCAGGGTAGCGAAATCACCGAAGTACGCCGGATCGTTGTTGGCAATATCAGCGACGATATTGTCGACCTCAACCGCCACTTCCTCAGACTCAACCCAGACCGGCACCAGATCTTCGAGTAGTTCGCCGACCTCGCCCTGGCCGAAGATCGCGCCTCGGAACACTTCCTCGTCGGTGTGTTGCGCGGGGATCACAACTGCCCGGCCAGCAACGCTCTGCCCACCTGTGGTTGCTTGTGCTGCAGTCATTGACCCTGTCAAGACAATGATTGCGGTAACACCAAGTCCAATTACGCCGTGCGCCAGTTTTCTCAAAATACGTCCCTTTCAATATCTTCCCGAAGATCGCGAAGTGCCTGAGCATAAGCACGAACGTGAGTATTAAACAAGTATTTATCTTGAGGTGCGACTCCGCCTTCGACCACCCGGCCAGGTCGCGCAAGTAGCGCGCAGAGGCCGCGCTGGCTGCTCTACATGCGCTTTGCGCCTTGCGATTGCTTCTCAATCGTCGAGCTTGCGCCTACCGTGATCGGAATCTCAGCTTCGTGGCGCACCGGCGTGCGCGAGCGCGGCCTGATCAGTCCTTGTGAACGACTTCTTCCACGATCCGCCTTAACTGCTAGTGCGGGCATGGATCCTCGCGAGATCGCGATCAGTGCACCGAGCTGTCCGCCTTGCCTCACTCCCTTGTGGCTAGCTGAGGTTCGTATTCCCATTGATGGCCTCCGGTGTGCAGGCGCCGGTGATCTTGAGCGCCCACGACCCCGAGAGGGACCTGTCATGACCCATGCCCAGGGGGTTCTCCTCATGATCACCGGCGATCCTGCTCGCGCAGAGCTCCCGAGGTCTTGCTAAGGGTTCGGCAATTCGTCGAGATTGTTGGTCGCCGTATTGTCGCGATCAGTTCGCAGGTATTTTCCCGAAGTTCCTTGAACGACACGGATTTCGGTGCGACCTGTCTGCCACGGTACGTAGTAGGAGTGAGCACCGCTTTCGATGTCTCGAATTGCGTCAGACGAGGGCCGCGGCGACCAAATCTGTCCCGAATCTGCAAGAGAGGTGATGTTCCCGTATATGTCTTTGCCCGTTTGGCGTACTGCTCTATCGCTCACTAATCTCTCCATTCGCGTGCTGAGGTAACTTTTTGACGCGACTGCCCTCCCGGACTGTTTCCGGACGTTCACCACAGTCGCTCTTCCTGGCCTAGCCTATATCGTTACAGTAGGTGTTGAAATACAACTGGCTTAAAATCATGACATTTTGTTCATTCGATGATCGATCGATCTTGCAAAACGGGGTGCAAGCTTTCAGTCAGGCGGAGTCGAATGTGCGGCAACCTATCCGTTCCGCATTTGAGCCCTCTTCTCGCGGAAGGGGCCGCGGTCGGTCTCGGAGTCGGTCTCGCAGGCATCACATTCGGTCTGGCGGGTGTGCTGGTTGCCTCTGGTGCGAAAGGCTGGCTACCGGAGCTACCGACCACGGTCATCCCGCTCGGAGTTTTCAGCGGACTTTATGGCGGGCGATACGATCGCCTCCACAGAGCTCAGGTGTAGCGCGCGTTCGGAGCCGTCCACGCCTACGGACTACGCGCGCAATGCGCACTCGACCGGCTTCTATCGCCATGGCGCGACCAGGCGTTCAAGCGAGCATCGAGCGAGCCGGCAGGCAGGCTATGGGCGAAGGCTGGACTGAGCCTAGGTGGTCGAATCGGGATGAAGAACGGCTGCCTCTACCGCTTGCGTTCAGCGGTGGAGGCCCACAGCCACGCGCGATGCGGTCCCTGCGGAGTTTCCAACTCGACTGCGGCCGCGCGTGAAGTCCAGGCGGTTACGCGCTCCTCGACCTCGATGCCGATCTTTCCGTATCGCACCCAGGCGGTCACCTGCGTATCTCTTACTACTACCCATGAAGGTTGCCACCAGTCTCGGAAGCGGCCGGCCCTGCAGGAGATCGGGATACGAGGAGCCGCCGATAACGAGCTGAAGCGGGGTGTGCTCAAACGGTTGCGAGCGCACTTCGCCTGAAATGACTACGTCAGTCCTTTTCGAGGTGGTAGTACACGTCGGCGGTCGCCTCGTAGATTTCCATTTGCAGCTCGCCGTCTCGCTCGACCATCTTGAAGCTAGAGGCGTAAGTCTTGCCGGGGCTACTCGACGCAAAGGTTCTCGTCCATTCGATCAACTCGAATGCAACATACTGCTTGCCTGTTATCGACCATGTCCCGGTGCCGGAAAACTCAATATCGGTACCCAAGCCGTCCAGCGGCGAGACAAAAAGTTCGTCAACCCGGATGCCATCCTGCTCGAGGGTGACTGTTCCGCCCTCGTCGAGTGAGTAGGTACCGACTACATCTTCTTCTGACAGATTCACCGGATCGGCGCATCCGGTGAGGCCGAACGCGGAGACCGAGAAAAGAGCGGCTGCGAGAATCAGTTTGGTGAGGTGGTTCATTTGATTGTGATCACTTCGGTCCAGACGACTGACTGCCCGGTGGATTGATACCCGCCGAGAACGTCGTTGGTGAAATCTACTCCGTGCGACCAGGGCATTTTGACGATGTCGGTCCCGGGTACGCGATTGAGCGAATCTGGAGTCATATCATTGCGGATCGTGAATGTCACTGTCGCTTCATCGCCGTTTCGTTCGACAACTTCGTAGTCCACCAGGAAGCCTCCGACCATGGTCTCGGTAAGGTTGCCATTTTCTCCGAAAGTCACGGCGTTTACTCCGTCGCCAACGAGAGTCAGATAATCGTCGGAAAGATTTCGCCGTGTCTGACCGGTGAAGCCCACAGGTAGTTCCCCCTGCTTGAAGCGTTCGATCAGCTTTTCGCGGAATTGCTTCATGTGCCCAGAGTCGGCCAAGGCTCGAGCGAACGCACTGTCGATGAACGCCATGTCGCGGGGAGCTTTACCAGCGATGAAGAGCGCCAAAAGCATTCGGGCGTTCTCTTTGTCCTTGTCTTTGTCGTCGTCGTTCATGGGGGCGTAGTCCGTGCGCGCCACCCTTATCTTTCCCGACAACTGGCCTGCGACTTTGGCCATGAATGTTTGGTCGGCCTCATGGCGCTGCAGGGCGAGATCCTCGATCTGCTTCTCTGCTGCAGTATGAGCGTATCGAGCGTCCCTCACTATGAGGAAAACCGGGCCGCCCTTGTCCTTTAGCTCTGAGACTGGGTTCTCGAAAATATCCCGAGCTGCAGCAGCGAGAGCTTGCTGCTGCGCCGTGTTTTGTTTGATCGTTGCGACGGTTCCTGAGTACAGGGTGGCTGCTGCTGCCGATTCCCGACAGGCGTCTGCCATCAGGGTCAGGGTGTGCACCCGACGCGCAATAGATTCGCTGAACGCGAGAAAGCCAGCACCCTCCCAGTGATCGCCGCTCGCATCGGCATGAGAGTGAAGCGCTGTCGCCGCCTCTTCGCAAGCTACTGCCTGCGCTGTCACGCTGGTGGCCCAACTGTCGATGACGGACATGTTTCCCGCGCCCGGGTCAGCTTCGGTCCAGACCTTCATTTCAGTTCCGGCAAAGTTTGATTGAATTCGACTGACAACGCAGCGTCATAGTCTGAGAAGTCATCGGCCGTCTTTACGACGCCCTTCGCAAGAGTCTGTATCGACTCCTGAAGATCGCGGCGTTGATGTTCAAGCTCAAGGACGAACTGCGCCAGAACGTCCGTAACACCCCAGCTTTGGCACGCAGATACGCCGGGAGGGTACTCGGTACTGAGCGACGGAGCCACATCGCCTAGTTTGTTCGCGAGAGCAGCAAGCTCGGGGGGATCGATTCGGATAGTGCCGGTCATTAGCTCCTCGTCTCGATCTCGTAGCGCACTCAGAATTTGGGATGTTCTCAATTCTAGTCGTGCGCCACAATTTGCTGTGTAGGAATGCATTTCTCGTCAGCGACTCCTGAATCGGAGCTACTCGACGAGGTGGAACGCACGCCTGGTCGAAGCCTTGTTTGCGGCAGTGTTGGACGCGTTTTCGGCTCGTCAGACACCCCGTCAACCGACCAGCAGTAGTCAGAGGCTCCCGACGCGCCTGAACCACGGCGGGGGCTGAGGAATGCGGACGGCATGACGGTGAGCGTTGAGGGTGGCGACCAGATCTCCCCGGTCTGCACGAGCCCGACCTTGTCAGTCCCTGTGCGTAACTTCTGCCCTGATTCGTCAATCTCGGTAACGTGCCGGCATGGACCCTCTCGAGATCGCGATCGGCACACCGAATTGCCTAGCTTGTCTCATTCCCTTGTGGCCAGCTGGGTCTGATTCGTCTCCCTACTGGTGGTGTCCGGTATGTGAGATGCCGGTGATTTCGAACGCGCACGAGCCTGAAGGGAGGCTGTCGTGACCCTCGCCCAGGAAGTGCGACAGGCTTTCATCGCATGGAGTGAAAGCCACACTGGCTGGATGATCGACAGTCTCATCTCTAACTTCTACACCCCAAAGAATGGGCCCCAAGATGTGGTCATGGCCGTCGTGAACGTCAGTTCCGAACTGAACGTGCAGGGTGAACTTGAAGGGTTGCGGCGAAGGGTTCACCGGATCGCTGACGGGGCGGGGATCGAATCGGTGCGGATCGTCGTGCGGACACGCGACTCGAGAATGATCGTTGGAGGATAGCTGTCCGAGTTGGAACTGCAGAATTCGGCAACTTAGTCGGTGCCTCAGTTCCGCGCGTTCCCTCGCAGCGTCAGATAGATGTTGCCGCCCACTGCAGCCGAAGTGAAAAACGCCTCTGGAAAAGAAGCGCCGCCTGCGGTCAACGCCACGTAGCCCGAGATCCCGATGGTGTACGAGAAGAGCAGTCGCGCGGTCGGTGACTGGTTGGTCACCACCCGCCCCCACAGCCCAAGCGCGTCGGCCGTGTTGAACAGGACTTCGTCGCTGAGGCGGGTTGTCTCCTGCAGGGCTTCGGGGGGCGCCATGAGGGACGGGTCGTCGCCCGCTTCGTCGAACGCGTCGGCGATGTCAGCGGCCCCGCTGCGTAAGCCGACAAGGTCCGCCCCGAAGCTCCCACGCATCTGCGTGGATCGGATCGCCCCGTCAAGGGACGCCCTCAGCGCAGGATGGCGATCTACTGCGTTGAGCACCGTCCCGAAGGTATCGGCGGGTGTGCCGGAGGCGCCTCGGAATCCTTGCTCGAGGGTGCGAAACCGCGTCTGCAAGGCGATGGAGGCGGCGGCAGACTGATATTGGGCGTACGCCTTCATCGCCGGCTCCAGCGATGCAGTAAGAATGGCGCGCTGCTGAGACGCGAGGCCGGCAGCGGCGGTGATCGTGGACGCGTAGTCGACGGCGATCCGCGCCACAGACAATCTGGCAGCGTCGTGCGCGAGGACGATGCTGCCGAGCGTCGACGACATCGAGTCGTAGAGACGTGTCGCGGTGAGAATCGTAGAGCCGGCGTCTCGTTGAAGGTTCGCCGCGGCCTCCATCGCTGGAATTATCGAGGTGTGCGCGAGGGTGCGCTGCGCTTCCATGACGGTAGCCACGGTCGACCTGATGCTCTCGTATTCCAACGCAGCCACGGACGCTGCGATGCTCTGAGCCGCGATGTTCTGGGAGAGGCGCGCGTACCGCGAGGTCTCGGCCACTGTTCGGCGAACTGACTCGAAGGCGGATGCTGAGAGGTAGGCGCTGGGCGGTACGGCGAGCGGGTTGATTGACGTTCCGGTGGTTTCGGTTCCGTCTGCGGGGGCCATAGTTCAATCCTCTCAGGCGGAGCCGACATGCCGGGCAGCTTGATGCGCTTTGGCCGGTACGACGATGAGAGGAGGATGTCCCGTCCCTCCCTCGTGGGGGCGACGGCATTCAAAGTCAATGGATGGCTACGCGCGAACCGACCTCCCTGCCGGAGTCTCCTCCTCGGACGGATCCTGCGAGAGTGTCGAGTCAGGAGCAGCCGGATGCGCAACTGGAGTCCGCTTGGATGAAGTTGGAGGAGCGCCGGATCCAACGCGGAATGACAGCGCGTCAGCTCGCCGACATTGTGATCCACGCGGTCGATACTTTCGGCAGGTATCCCGAGAATGACGGCGACGCTGGGGAACTTGAGCTGTATCGGGCCGCAACAGCGGCGCATAAGGGCGCGGTGGCGAAACTCGCTGGCCGACCATGCCTGGCTGGACGGGGTGACCTCCCGATCTTGGCAGGCGGGACGTCGGCGCCGAGTGTGAGATGGATACTCCCGTGAGCACATATCGAAAGGTCGCCGTGCAAGCTGACTAGCCGCTCGTCGCTGATTCTTGAGAGTTCGCCATCGGCACCCGAATGTCGTGCACTGGCCGGGCTGTCGCTGACCAGCTCCGACTACGTACCCGGCTGATCGACCTCGACTACCTGGTCTTTCGGATGGAGCCTAGCTATCTTGTGCGACGCGTTCACTCGACCGGGCGGGCGAGAACTGACCAGTTGCCGCCAGGATGCTGATGAGTAGCATCGGGACGAGCCAGCCGGACCAACCCAGGATGGTCGCGTTGACAGTATCCACGTGTTCGCCGGCGGCTGCGAATATCAGGGAGAAACCTGCGGCCGAGTTGAGCGCGCCATGAGCGAGAGCTGCTGGCCACACGGATGCGGAACGGATTCTCAGCCAGGAGAAGATTGCACCCACCACTGTGCACATGCCGATCATCATGATCACTCCGAGCCAGCCCGGAGCGTCCGGGTAGTTGTAGCCGAGAAGAATAAGCGGCGCATGCCAGAGACCCCAAATCACACCGGAAAGAAGGATCGCGCGTGCGGCTCCTAGGCGCATGAGCTTGGGAAGCAACCATCCGCGCCATCCAAGCTCTTCTCCCAGGGCGGGGATCAGGTTCAGGAAAGCGCCGACCACGACGTTTATCAGTTGAGCCGCTACGAGCACCTGGATCGGAGCAGGCAGCGTTGTCATTCCAATGCCTTCCAACTCCTGCATGATCAGTTGCCTATATGCCGAGAACTCGACGAAGTCAGCAGGGTAGAGCCCGAGGGCCGCGCCGATCGGCAGGGCCGCGATCACCAGAGCGGGCGGAATTACGAGGCCGAGCGCCAGATACTTGATGAGCCGTCCCGGAGGCATCAATGGCAGGAGGCCGAGCGTCTGCCATTTCGCCTCGGGCTTTTCAACGGCGAACACGACGATAAGCGCTGCTGCCGCAGGCGTGAACATGAAGATGATGGACACCAGAGGGAACCAGAGGTTCGAGAGACCATCGGCCAGCCAGAGCGGCAGGGCAACGATCCAGGAGAGGCCGAACGCAATCCCGAGGAAGGTGAGTACAAGGCTACGGGGTCTCATGACGTGGCTGCTTTCTGGGCTCGAGTGTTGTTGACATGGTGCGTTTCGCCGGGCTGCTCGTCATGTTCCGTACTGACGGAGCAAGGCTGAGCGGATTGTGCACCGTCCGCAATTGCTAGTGCTGTCTCGCTTCGATGTCCGCGCGGGAGGCCGCTCGATTGCCAACGACGCTGGCCGCCGCGATGGCCGCGAAAAGTGCGAGGAAAGCTCCCAGGATGATGTCTCCGCGGGCGGTTTCGCTGGCGGGAAGAGCGATAGTCATGACTCCGCCGGTTGCCAGAAGAAGGCATCCGATCCAGATGTAAGTGCGGCGGGCTGCGTGTCCTGCCCGCCAGGCTTCCTCGGAGTCCATGAACGACCCGAATCGAAGGCCGATCCATCCGTTACGGCGGAGGGTCCCTCGAGCCGCCGCCTCGACCGACCAGATCAACAAGACGCTTACGAGAATCGGGGCTACACCGGCGATGATCATGAACCAAGGATACGGAAGGGGCTGTAAAGGAACAACATTGACAACTTCTTCGCCTAAACGTTACGCTTCCATCTGTAATACACGGCTCACGCAAATTCGAGGAATGAATCCAATGTAAAAAGCGGGTGGTTGTTCCAGCGTTGGTTGCCGGGCTTACTCAAGGTGTGATCGTCGGGGAGATCCCCATCGGGCTGTGCGTGCTTCTTGGCGCTCGTTGACGCAAAGTTGCCTTCATCGCCGCCGCCGTCCTGCATCTCGGAATCATCGCGACTATCGGACTGTGGAGCTCCGCAACAGTGATGATCTGCGTTGTCGGAATGCCTGCATGCCCACGGGCAGCGCCAAGCGGATACTCCAGATGATCCCGGGGCAGGCTCCGCCGAGGAGCCCTTATCGCTGCGCCCAGCACGACGGACAACGACAGCCTGCAGCGCGTGTAGCCGAACTCACAAGCCGACCGAATGCGGCGAACATCTTCCCATCGAACATCCACAGCAGAGGCGCCAAATGGCCGACAACATCGTCAATCAAAGCGGTTCATCAAACTATCAATCCAGCGCTAACGGCAAAAAGGGCAGGTCGAAGATGATCGTGAACAACTTCGGCGGCCCGGGCGGCCGGGATCCAAGCATCTCTCTAGAGGAAACTAAGCAGCTCGCTGGCAACTCCATCGCATACCGACTTCTCGCCGTGGTCTCCGGAATTGCGTCTGTCGCGGGATTGGTTGTCGCTGTCCTCCCTTTGTTCTCTGGCGGTATTGGCAACTTCGGGGCATGGGAGACGAGCTGGCCCAATTATGCCGCGCTGGCCGTCTTCGTGATTCTCGCGATCGTGTCATCGATCGCGCTGAGAGTGCTCACCATGATGAAGAAACACTTGATCGCTCTCACGCCAAGCAGCCACGGTCCGGCACTGGTAGGGCGCGACGGGCACCTGCATCGAATGCGTTTGAGCGGAGTGTGCCCGATAGACGGCGGAGACCTTCGATTCCGCAACGGACCGCACGAGTGGACCGATACGCCGCAACCTAACGGGCGCCCGAAAAGAACTGTTACAAAGAGAGGTCCGGTCGCAACGTGTGCGCGCGACGCCAGCCATACGTGGGGCTTCAGCAGAGCAGTGGCGATCTAGACGCCGATCCAGTTCATCGCGACCGCGCGGCTGTTCAGATCGACGCCTTCACCGGACTCCAACCAGGCGTAGCTGGAGCGGAGCTCTCTTCTCACCCGTCGACGCGACAGGCCGAGCTTCACGCTGATCTCACGGACGTCCATGCCGTCCCACTCGCAAGCTTTCACCGCCTGATTGATCGTTACTCGCAAGGCGAAACGGGCAGCATGAATGCTGTCGCCCGCGCGCCAAACGGCTCGTCGCGCGTCGTCAGCGGTTCGCCCGATCGACGAGGGGGCGTGAAGAGTGGGCATGTTGTCTCGCTTCCTGCGGAGTCAAAGGGCCCCGACCGGAATCGACTGATGGTCGTGCACACCTTCGAACGGTGCCGATGTGACACTGCGCCCATCACATGCGCGGCAGAAGCAAGATCGCTCATTTAAGTTCGATCCCAAGGCTCGTACGACGATGCTCGCCAGTCCAGTTTCGGCTCCTGGATCGGCGGCGTCGTAGTGAAGCGCAGCGCGGCTGCAGCGTTAGGTCGCGACGCCGTCAGCGAGTTCGATTGACCGGCCGGCCGCCTCGTCCGCAACCTTCTTGAGGGAGATCGCGGACTTGGGTCGGGCCCCCAAAGTGCTGCCGCCACTGACGTCCAACGTCGACCCGGTTGTACGCTTCGAGCTGTCAGACACCAGGAACCAGACTGCCTCTGCGACTGCAGAAGGTGCCGACACGCCTCCAAGGACCGAGAACCCAGAAAGGTAGGCGAGTATCTCTGGGTTCTTGAACGCCTCGTGTCCATTGTCCGTGAAACCCGGAATAACCGTATTGATGCGGATCTGTCGAGGCGCGAGAGCCTCGGCAGCATTCACGGTCAATGACTCGACGGCCGATTTGCTCATCGCGTACACGATGTCGCTCGGGCTGGAAAAGTGAACGCCGGCGGAGGAGATGTTCACGATGCTGCCGCCGCGGAACATGCGTTTTGCGAGAGTCTGTGCGAGGAAGAATGGAGCTCGTGCGTTCAGTGCGAAGAAGTCGTCGAACTGTTCAACGGTTGCCGTTTCGAAGGAAGGCCCAAGAAGCCGTGCAGCGTTATTGACCAACGCCCGTAGCTCAAGCCGCGGTTCGCTCGCGATAATCCTGTCGACGGCTTCCGTGACGCTCTTCAAACCCTCCACAGTGGCAAGGTCTGCCTGAGTCACGAAGCACTGTCCTCCATCGCCGTCGATCTCCGCCTTCAACCTCATCGCCGCGCCGTCGTTTCGCGCATAGTGCGCGAGGACCGAATAGCCGGCGGTGTGTAGGCGTAGCGCGATTGCTTTCCCGATCCCACCAGACGCACCAGTGACTACGGCGAAGGGACGCGGGGTGGTGTTCATTCAGTTCTCCTGAAGCTGGTGGGTCTTCGGTCGTCCTTGTACGAGAAGACCGAGGATCGCAGTCATCGTGCCTTCGAAGCGTTCGGGAGCCTCAGGCCAGGCGTCGCGGAAGCTGATCAGGTCCTTTGTTCCCATCCCCGCTGCAACGATGATCCTGACCGATTCGGGGATGTCGACGCCTGCGCGAAGGACGCGACGGGAGTAGGCCTCCGACAGCTGAGCTGTCACGAACTTCTCCCAGGTGAGGAACGGGTCCAAGCGTCTTTCGGGGAACAGATGACGCGATTCGGCGGCGATCCGAACTCCGGCTCGAACAACGATGTCGTTTGCCAGGTTCTCTCCCACCGCGCGGAAAACAAGGATCAGCCTGGCTAGCGGGGCGCTTGTGGCCGCAAAAGCGGCCTCCTGCGCCGCGCGCATGCTCTCGCGCTCGTGGTCGAGAATCCCGGCTCCGACTGCTCGAACAGACGGGAAGTATTCGGCCACGGTGGTGAGGGGAAGACCCGCATCCGAGGCGATCTCCTCCAAGGTCACCAGCGAAAGAGGAATCGAGGCGAGTCGCTGTGCGGCGACGCGAAGAATGACTCCAGACTCTGCTCTCATCAGTGCCCCCCTCACTTGCTGTCGTGAAGAGCCGAAGGTCCATCTGTCATCGGTCTGCGCTTTCGTTATAGGCGAGAGACGAGCGGGCTCGGACCCCGGTAGTTGTCGACGACTCGACAATCACGTCGTGAACTCGCCGACCGCCGTGCTCGATCGCGCGATCACGAATCAGTCGTGTTGAAGATTGGAAGTCGGGTGTTCGCGACGGTGGTCCGTCGAGCGCGATCTTCATCGTCCTCATCCACAGCGTTCCGACGTGCGCACGATCCGTACCGCCAGCGGAGTAGACGGCTCCCTGGGTGAGCTGGCCCATCATGACCAGATAGTCGATGACTGTCATCGCGGGCCAGAAATCTGCCTCCACTCCGGGCGCTGGACGAAGGGGGCGTTCGATCATGTGTTGGTGACTCGCGTTCAGCACCGGACCCGCCACGACCAGCTGCGATGACTGCGTGCGAGACGTGGTGGATTGGAACAAACCGCCGTAGACAGTGGTCGGTTCGGCTTTCGGCGGCCGAACGGAACCGTCGCCAAGAGCTCGCTTCAGCGTCAGGCGAGAGCGAATGTTCCCGACTGACGCGCTGAGTGTCCGCATCTGGTCGTTCCCGCTCAGTTCGACGCCGATGGGCACCGCGTCGAGATTCTCCCAGGGCGTCGGACCGGCGCGAAGCTCTATCGATTCGACATAGAGGGAGGAGAGACGCTCGCGGTCCTCGCTCCCTGTCAGAGCTTCCAGCACCATTAGCGGCAGGACTATGGCGTCCACGGAGCTCAAGTGTGGAATGCGCCGTGACCCGTCCGATCCGACGGACCACCGCTCGGGATAAGCGGCTGAAGCTATTGCCGATGCCATACCGGTAGAGCCTGGCCCACGGGTCGGATCTTCGAGCGTGTACCGCACGTCTCGATACCCCGCCCCGAAGTATCTGTCTTCGGCCGGTCCGAGTACATCGCCTAGATCTGGCGGCCTGACGTCTCGTCGGCTGACGGCCAGGGTCTCTGCGGGCATGGGACTACATTACATAACCAGTCGTATCTTTGCGACTATTCGTCAGATTAGGCGCGGCTGATAATGTTACGAAATGGAGAGTAATCGAAGTGGTCGACCTCACGTCGCGGGTATCACCGAAGCCCTGCTTGAGGCAGCCGAGAGAGTCATGATTGCCGAGGGCTTCACCGGCCTCACAGTGGACCGTCTGGTCGAGGACGCCGGGACTACGAGGCCGACGTTCTATCGCCGTTTCCCCAACGTCGCTCATATCGCGTTTGAAGTGATTCGAATCCGGTTCGGGACCGGAGCGGCAGTCGATACTGGCTCGCTCTTCGACGACTTACTGACTCTCCAGCGTGAAGAGGTGAAGATGTTCGCAGCCCCGGTCTTCCGGAACTCACTTCCCGGGTTCCTGGAAGCAGCTCGGTCCGAGCCCGCCATGCTCGACACTTTCCTCTCGCACTTCATCATTCCGCGACGTGCCAATGTCGCTCGAGTGCTTGAGGCCGCGGGCAGGCGGGGTGAGGTCGATGTTGACGGCATCGACATTGATTTCGTCTGCGACATGCTCCTTGGCCCGGTGATGGCTCGCGCGGTGCTTCCGGCAGGTGCTCCGCTGGATGATCGTTTAGCGCTGAGCACCACAGAGGCTGCGATTGCGCACCTTTCCGCCGAGACCAGCCGCGCGTCTGCTTAGGGGTAGCTGTCGACTATTCGATAGCTGCCGGCTGAATAGTGCGGGCCAGCAGTGTCCGACATCGAGAGTCTCGTGGGTTGATCTCACGACAGCTAGCTCACTGGCACTCCGCAATGTCGTCGCGTTGACGCGGGCTATGTATCCTTCTGGCACAGACCTTTTGTCGCTGAGGAGAAACCGTGTTTGATCTTGTTACAACGACCGGTGTTCTTTTCACCTACGTCCCGACTATTCCGGACAGGTCGAAAATTCAGATGGTCGACTTCGCAATCGATTCGCCTTTCACTAAGTCAGCCGAGGTTCTCGCGGTGAACGTGGCGACTGCGGCCATGCTGGGCAAGTCGATCGAACAGCTGTTGGTGGATCACGTAGAGCACTGTGAGCGGATTGCCGCCCGACGTGCCGCCGAGGGCTGACCGCGCTTTCGTCGCCGACAGATAGCTGAGCGCCCGGCGCGCCAACGTGTGACCCGGCCTCAGTCGAAGTGAATCGATCGACTCTGAGTCAGTTTGAGTAATAGCTCGTTGTTGATGGGCTTCCCGCCTGTGAGAACCTCGCCGAGGGTGCGTGTGCCGATCGCATCATGCACAGAGAGGCGTACGAGGGGCGTCTCAATGGCTGCGTCTTTCATAGCGTCGTAGAGCGCGCGTTGTCTCCATTGAGGAGCTCCGTAGTCGCCAAGAGTTTCCGACTCATCTGCTCTTCCGAACATTCGTTCAGTAGACGGGCTCGTCTATCTCAGTCCCCACCGGCCGGCCTGCAAACAGTTCGACTCGTGCGTAAGAGAGAACCGCAGGTAGTCGTCGGCCCACGGCACTTCCGGACTCAGCGCGAGCGCCCGGTGGCGATTGAAGTGAAGTTCCTCGTCGAGTTCGATGACCATGCCATTGGTGAAAGCAAGATCCCAGGCGCCTGGTCGTAAGACGGGTTCCGCCTGCGCACCGCCGAGACTTCGGTAGCCCGTTGGAGTTGAGATCTTGACCCACTGGGCGCCAGAAGTTTCGATCAAAGCTGCTTTCGCCGAGTTTCGGTTTGTCTGAACAAGAACGCCAACCGGCCGGCGGGATACGGGCTCCTAACGAGGACAGGCCGGAACCGAGACAGAGTGAAAATTGCCGTAGCTGTGGGGCAGTCGCCTGGTCCCAGAGTTGCGATCCGTATGCGGTCGTTGGACTTCGCTCCGTTCGGCTTGTGATTACAATGCCGCTCTACCTCTTGGGTCTCCTTGGGAACAGCGCCGTCCACGGCTGACCTTCGACCTCCCCGCTCTCCCACAGGGCGGTAAGTGTCACAGTCGGTGTGTTGTACGTCGAAATGAGAAGTTTTCCCAGGTTGCCGTAGCCAAATTCGCGTTGCCGGGAGACCTCTTCACCGTGTTCGTCGTCATTGATCAGCGCGTATCCGATGCGCCGGCACTCCGCCTCAAATTCGCCCAGGGTGGCGTCGTCGGAGTCCTTCAGATTCTCAACTTTTGGGATTGTCGTCTCGGGATCGAGGATGAAGACGTCCGCGTTCAGATTGAGTTCTTGGATGTGGGCCTCAAGCGCCGCCTTGCCGACCTCCATGCCAGTGATGAACACGAAGTGAAGGGACTTCTCGCGGAACCGCTCCTTCGCCAGCGTTGAGAGTTCGGTTGGCCGGTGCTCGTTGAGATCGTTGTCCGACGGGATACCCAGCAGCGAGTCGATGATGCTCTTTGAGGAGCCGCCAATGCCGATGAAGTCGTCAACCAAAATAATTTCTTCGTCGCTCAGTAGCGCAGCGTGGATGTCGAGGACGCGGACATTGTGCGATCGAGACGCGTCTCCAGCTTGGTAGGCAACGACGTGCGAACCGTCTTTTGGGTCGCCGAGTGGCGCGATCACTGCGGAATCAATACTTGCCTGATCCAGGAATCCGGTGATCGCCCGCGAGACGTCTCCTCGGACAAGAATGCGCGTCTGTTCGACAGCGCGAAACGCGTGTTCGACCATGCTGTCGGGGAACTGCTTGACCCACTCCAAGACGCTTGAGCGGTCGAATTTAGGTATGTCGTCGTCTCGATCGCCATCGGTCGCGGCAGGGCCTGCGTACTCGCTGAATCGTGCAACGATCTTGTCGAGTCGGTCCGGAATGTCACCACGATTGAAGATAGGCGGGTTTGGGCGCATGTAGCGGTATTCGCCCTCATAGAAGCCTGCTTCCAGCAGGACGTTTTTCAGTTCGAGAACAGCCTTGGACTCCATCTTCGAGTACGAACTCATCTGAGGCGGGACTCGGACGGAGTGGACATGACGCATCACGATCTCGCTGGCCACGTGGATGAGATCCGCGATATGACGGGGGCCGAAGACGTAGCCGATGTCCCGGGTGTTGACGTAAGCATCCACCCATCCGCGGGTGTCAGCCTGCGCTTTGGCGACTTCGATGAGCGCATTGGTGTCGTCGACGATATATGCGTAGCTTTCGGACGAGTCCTGATTGCCGGAGTCGCTCGAGGGAGGGTCGATCTGAAGGTACGGGGTAATCGATTTTCCAGGAAGCGCTCGCAGATCGTCGACTCGTCCGGCGGCGGCGGCAATCTGTTCGATGCGGACGGTCAGTTCCTCGAGAAAAGCGTTGCGGCCCCCGAGTTTGCTCACCGCGGCGGTGAAGGTCGAGTTCGCCAGCCTCCGCTCGTCGGAATCCGACAGGTTATCGAACGGCATCTTCTGGGCGAACGCGAAACAACGTACCGACAGCTCCCGATCTCGAAGGCGCCGTGCCAACTCCGCCGCGGCTTCAAGATCGAGATCTGTCGTATCTACGCCGGTAGTGCTGGCGAGATCCTGAAGTTGTTCCAGGGTCAAGTCGAAGAAGGTCTCGTCCGAGATCACTAGTGGCAGGAGCTCGGGTGACGGGGCGAGGAGAGGGCTGGTTTCGTTGATGATTGAGGACGCCATCGCTTCGATCGCCCTGACTTTGTGGTGCCGATAGATCTTGTCAAACATGAGGCTTCGACCGAGTGCTACCTCGTCTATGGCGCGGGCCCCGCTGCGGGCAACTCCGAAAATCACGAACGGGTCGTTGCTCTGGGTAACGTTCTGTTTGACGCGAGCCGGGAGGTTGGCCAAGGGCGTGGATACGGCTCTGATCTTCTGAACGAGACGGTTGATGTCGGTCACGATAGGCACACCGCACATGACCGCGTCGCGAGTCATGTAGTCGAGTTTGTCCGCGTCAAATGGCCCGCTGACCATCTCGTGAAGAAGCGGAAGATTGTTGTCGGCCTGAAGTCCGGCGATCATCTTGGCCATTTGCTTCGGGCGTCCCGCGTCGAAGGGCTCGACATTGATGGCGTGGGCGGCTGCAAGCATCCTGGCAAATGCGGGGCTCGCGACCATGTAATAGGCGGCCATCTCGGACAATTGTGGCTTCGCGGCTTTCTTGAACTGCCTCTTGAATGCCAGACGGAGTCGTTCAGTGCGCTTATTCAGCCCAAGGGCATTTTCGGACACGTGGGAGAGCAAGCCGTGGCCAATGTCATGGCAAAGCGCCGCCATTCTGAGCGTCTCTTCCCATGGTCCTATCGATGACGGGAGATCATGTCCTGCCTCGTCAGCGTGCGCAATTGCGGACGAAAACATACGGGAGATCTGGTGGCAGACTCCGATGCTGTGTTCGAGCCGTGTGTGGTTCGCTCCGCTGTAGACGAGGTGAGCTACACCGAGCTGTCGGATTCTTCGAAGCCGTTGAAGCAGCGGGCTGTCGAGAACGAGAGTCTCCACGGCCCCGAGCTTTATCGTGCCCCAGACAGGATCGTTGAATTCTTTCGCCGTGACCTTCTTCGGGGTGCGGCTCTCGAGCCGATCGGTGTAGTCCTTCAGCAGGTCTTCGGTGAACGTTTCGAGGCTCGCCTCATAAGCCTTGAGGATGCCGGCATCCTCGGCTGTGTGGTCCCGCACGAGTGGTTAGGCTGTCCTGAGGCTGGGGTTGGCGCGAAGGAACGTGTCAGTCAGGCGCGAATACAGTGCGGACCCACCAGCGAGAGTGCTCATGTAACGTTCGGCGATGTTCGGCTTGATCTTGATACGCATTTTCAGATACGTCGGATTGTCCAAGCTGATCAGGTCGCGCTGGACGGCGCGCGTAAGGGCGTCACGGACGTCCGGTGAATCGCCGTGGAAAGGGTTCTGGGCGATCCAGAACTGAACGTCTGTGTCGTTCTCGTCGGCCCACTGCTCAAGGTCTTCGAACGTCGACACAACGGCTGAGTAGAACTCCTCGCCACGAATCGAGATTCGTGTTTCGCCTCTGCTAGCTAGCCCGGCAAGAAGCCCGGTAAGGAAATCGTCCATCGTGACTTCGGCGTCGTGCTCGATCGTTGCTGGCAACGTCTTGCTCCCCTGATAATGCCCGTTCAAGGCGAAAGGGCGTTTTTATATAAGTACGGAGAGACACGACTGCTCTGTCCAGTGTCTCAAACTGAGTCCCACCAGCCTCGGCTGTGGTACTCGTGCTATTACCAATGTTATTGGGTGATCCTGAAAATTCTGACCGGCGCTCCAATATCTTGTGTTTGGGATAGCCGTAATTTTTTCTAACGTCATTGATTCAGTTTTAATTCCCAACGAGTTTCGAACAATCCGTTGCCATCTCGAGATCATCCCCAACTGAGAAGTAG
>Ga0247741_1000225_pt1 | contig 36561 bp, 36 predicted proteins | sample UWRJL213509R2_FD_180945 | JGI IMG/M metagenome (GOLD analysis project Ga0247741, IMG submission 180945) | Plant litter microbial communities from Arlington Agricultural Research Station in Wisconsin, United States - UWRJ-L213-509R-2 | ecosystem: Environmental > Terrestrial > Plant litter >... | reverse complement strand
CCGAGATGGCGCACCAGCATCTGGGCGCCGAGGCAGATGCCGAGCAGCGGCCGCTTCTCCTTCAGCGGCACATCCAGCCAGCCGATCTCCGCCTTGACGAAATCATCCGGGTCGTTGGCGCTCATTGGCCCGCCGAAGACGACGGCGCCGGCGTGGGCCGCCAGCGTCTTCGGCAGCGCCTGGCCGAGCACGGGGCGGCGGATGTCGAGCGGGTAGCCTTTTTCGATCAGCAGCTGACCGACGCGCCCGGGGCTCGATCGCTCCTGATGCAGGACGATCAGCACGGGGCGTTTCGGCGGCTGTCCGATACTGTCAGTCGGCATCGTCTTGCACCACGTCGATGCCGGTGACGCGCTTGGCGGCTTCCTGACGCTTCTGGATGCGCTCGCGGGCCGAGACGCCGAGCAGTTCGGCAATCCGCCAGATGGCGTCGTCTTCCATCTCGCTGCGCTCGCCATCGGCATAGACGATGTCCCAGAGAATGCCGATCAGCTCAAGCCGCTGCTCGGTGTCGAGATGGCGCTTCAGGTCGGAGGTGAAGCGATAGTAATCGACCGCGTCGCTCTCGGCCTCCTGGCCGGCGGCGATCAGAGCATCGAGCTGCTTGCCGTCGAGGCCATACTGGTCCTTCAGGAGCTTGCGCAGGCGCTTCTTCTCGCTGTCCTTGATCTGGCCGTCGGACTCCATCACCTGCATGCACAGCGCCGCCACGGCGATCCTGGGATCGTCGGGGGCGAAGGTGCTCTTCGGGTGGTCGTTTGTCAGGTTCTGGAAAAATGCCTGGAAGCGTTCGAACATACGGGTCCTGTCTGTCTAGAAGAGGCGAAGCCGCGTCTTGGGTTCGGGCTCGGCCTTGGGGTTCTTGACGCCCGGATCGTCGGGCAGCCCGCCGAAGAAGGGGCGGGGTTCCGTGGCGTCGGATGGCTGTCTTGTCGGCGTGGGCTGTATGTCCACTGGTTTGGCTGGCGGCTTTGGCGCCGGTACCGGCTCAGGCGCCGGACGTGCCGCCCTGGCGATGCTGGCGGCGCGCTCAAGCTCGATGATGCGGTGGTCGGCGGCCGCACTTTCGGCGCGGATGTCGCGCACGGGCGGCAGGCTTTTCAGGGCCGTGTCGATCGACAGCGCGGTGCCGTCCTCGACCGGACCCTCGAGCTGGGCGAAGGCGTTCTTCCAGGCGAAGGCGTCGAGCTTGCCTGTCACCGGCGAAAGCGGCAGCCATTTGTCGGAGACGTAGCCGTCGGCCACCCATGCCGGATCGCGCGGCGCCTTCAGCGCCTGCGCCAGCCAGTGGCGGATGCGGCCCTGATCGCCGGTCTCAGCCTCCTCGATATCGGCGAGCAGCAGGAAGGCGGCCTCGCGCGGCTCGACGCGGGCGGCGGCTTCGGCCTTGGCACGGGCCTTGCCGAAATCCCTGGTGTCGAGCGCCGCCTGGGCGACGACAAGCAGCGATTCGATGTTGTTTGGCCTGATGTTCTCGAGCTTCTCGGCGCGTTTCAGCCGGTCCGCGGTGGAGTCACCGCTGCGGGCGCGGACATAGGTGGCGCCGATCTCCGGATGCGGGTTGGCCTTCCACGCCTGCTCGAGAATGGAGGCGGCCTTGCGCAGCTTGTCCTCGCGAAACAGCGCCTTGGCGGCGATGATCGCCGCCGGCTCGAAATCGGCCGCGAGTTTCAGCGCATGGGTGGCGTCGTCGCGGGCGCCGGCCGGGTCGTTCTCCAGCTTCTCGGTGGCGCGGGCCGTCAGCAGCACGGCGCGCAGGCGGTCGGCCTCCGGCTTGTCGATGACGCGGGCGGCCTTCTGCTGTTCGAGCAGCCGGATGGCGTCGTCCCAGCGACCGGCCTGACTGCGGGATTCCAGCGTGGCCTGCGCCGCCCATGGCAGATAGGGCGCGTTTTCAGCGGCCTTCTCGGCATATTGGCGGGCGGCTTCGCCGGCGCCGAGGCGCTTGGCTTCGAGATAAAGACCGCGCAGGCCGAGCTCGCGGGTTTCGGGATCCTCCGCCATCGCCTCGAACTTGGCGCGGGCCTCGTCGTGGCGGCCCTCGATCAGGGCGGCCTGGGCTTCGAGCAGAGCGATCAGCGGCTCCTGGTCGGCGCGGATCAGGCCGCGCGAGCGGGCTGCCATCTTGCGGGCGAGCAGCGCATTGCCGGCGCCGGCGGCGATCAGGCCGGTCGACAGCGCCTGGTAGCCGCGGTCGCGCTTGCGGGCGCGGAAATAGCGGGTGACGGAGTGGGGCGAGGTCCAGATGACCCGCACCAGCCACCAGGCGACCATCACAAGCGCGATCAGCGCGATGATGGCGGTGGCGGCGACGATCAGCCGGGTCTGGTAAAGCTGGCCTTCCCAGATCAGTGACAGATCGCCGGGGCGATCGGCCAGCCAGGAGAAGCCGTAGCCGAGGATGAGGACGAGAATTGCGAAGACGACGAGCCTGACCATGTCCTCAGCCCTCCTTGCCAGGTGCTGGGCCAGTGCTATTGGCACCCGTGCCGGAAACCGCCTTCGACAGGGCACTGCCGACCAGCTCCTCGACGCGGATGCGGGCTTCCAGCGACTGCTTGAAGGCAGCCGAGGCCTGCTTGGCGTCCGATGGCAGCGTGTTCCATTCGGTGGCCGCGCCCGGGAGGTCGCCGTTCTTCACCTTGTCTTCCAAGCGCGCGGCAATCGCCTCGACGCTGTCGCCCTCGATGTTGCCGACCGGGCGCACCGTGACCAGCGACTTGGCGCCTGATATCAGCCGGTCGGACCAGCTCTGGTTCGGGTCGGTCTTGTTGACGCTGCCGATGATTGCGGTCGCGACGTCGGGGACCTCCCGGATCAGCTCGGCGCGCGAGGGCACGCCGGTTTCGGCGAACTGCTTGAGGTCGGTGGCGACGGGATCATCCGGCGAGACGCCGGCGAAGGTGTCGAGTTCGGCGACGAACGGGCCGCCGCGATCGATGGCGGCCTTCAGCGCGGCGGCGGCAATCGCCTTGGCGACGGCGACGTCCTGGCGCGGCTCGTTGAGCTTCTTTTCGGCATCCGCCAGGCGCTGTTCGATCTCGGCGCCGTTGCTGGCGCGCTGTTCGGTGGCCTGGGTGACAGTGCCGCGCAGCTGCTCGAGCTCAGCGGTGAGATCGGCGAGCTTCTGGTTCAGCGCATCTGTGGTGGCGCTGTCGGCACCGGATGTTGTGGTCGGGGCTGCCTTGGCGGCGGTTTCCAGCGCCTCGACGCGCTTGGCCAGCGTGTCGTCAATGGCGGCGGGCGGCGCCGCGGATGCGAGATTGGCGACGGACTGCTTGAGGCCGTCGATCTCGCCGGAGAGGCTTGATATCTCTTGGGTCGGCACCGAGCTCGATGAGCCGGGCAGGAAGCCAGCATACTGGATGGCGCCGACGCCGGCGAGCGCGATCAGTCCACCGACGATGCCGGCGGCGATCAGGCCGGAGGTATTTCCCTGCTGGCGCGGCTGCTCGAGCACGGGCTCGATCGGTTCCGGCGCGTGGCTGTAGGCCGGAGGCTCTTCGTCGGGTGCCGGGCGTTCAGGCACCTTCTCTTCCGGCGGCCTGTCTTCCTCAAACACCGGTTCGGCAGGTTCGGGCGCGGTCTCGGCATTTACCGATTCTGTTGCCTCCACCGGCTCGCGACCATCCTTTTCGGCATCGGCTGATGAGGCAATCTCCTGCGCATCGAGGTCGATCGTGACCGGCTCGTCGGTGCTCTTCGAATGGCGTGGTGGATTTCCTGGTGCCATGAGACCCTCATTCTTCTTGCAATCGTTCGAAAGTAGTCAGTGATGCCGGTCAAGGAAAGAGGCGAGATGAAATTTGCACGCTGGCCCTGTCAAACCGTGATCAGATCAACGACAGAAGGCTGGTCTCGTCGGGCGTTTCCGCAATCGCGACATGGCCTTGCAGCTCAGGGGGTACGGCGTCTGCTACTGTCTTGCTGAGGCAGAGGAGGCGGATGCCGATCAGGGCGTCGAGATGGGTTGAGATATCGTGGAGGGCGAAGAAGCGTTCGGCGGTCTGGCGGGAATAGAAGAGGATCGCGTCGGGGGCTTCGGTGGCGAAGATGGTGCGGAGGATCTCGACGGGAACATCGAGCGGCCGCATGCGGTAGCATTCGGCGACGGTGAGCGTCAGGCCAAGAGCTTTGGCGCGGGTTTCGAAGGTTTCGGCGCGCGGCGCGCCAGCGAGGTAGAGGATCGGAATCCCCGTTTGGCCAGCCGGTTGGCCGGCGATCAAGGTCGCGAGGTCGGCGCCGTTGCCTGACGAGGCGGTGACGGAGGCGAAGCCGGCCGTTCTTGCCTCCTCGGCGGTGGCGTCGCCGACGGCGTAAAGCGGGCGGTTGAGGTGGGGGGCGAGGTCGCCGGGTCGCCCGGTGATCGCGCGGATGGCTTCGGCGCTGGTGACGGCGACGGAGCCGTCGGTGTCAGCAAGTGCGGCGAAGGCTTTTTCTGCATCGTGGAGCGGTTCGAACAGCGGCAGCGTCAGCGGCTCGTGGCCCATTGCGGCCAGGCGTTGCGCGGTGCGCGCGCCCGGCTGCGGGGGGCGGGTCACGAGCACGCGCATCCGTGTCAGCTCCAGTCGTCGAAGAAGGCGGCGCCGGCGCGGGCGCGGACATCCTGGCCGGCGCGGGTGCCGAGCGCCACCGCGTCGCGGCGGTTGCCGTCGATGGTGACGGCGTGCTGCTGGCGCCCGTCGGGCGTAATGATCAGCCCGTGGAAGCGGATCTGGTCGCCCTCGCAGACCGCATAACCGCCGATCGGGGTGCGGCAGGAGCCGTCGAGTGCGGCCAGGAAGGCGCGCTCGCAGGAGACGGTGTCGAAGGTCCTGATATCGTTGATCGGCGCAAGCAGTGCTTCTACGCGGGTATCGCCGATGCGGCTCTCGATGCAGATGGCGCCCTGAGCCGGGGCCGGGGGGAAGGTGTCGGGATCGAGGATATCGGTGATGACTTCAACCTTGCCTAGCCGCTTGAGGCCGGCCAGCGCAAGCAGCGTCGCATCGACCTGGCCTTCCGCCAGCTTTCTCAGCCTCGTGTCGACGAGACCGCGGAAGGTGATGACATTGATATCGGGGCGCATGCGGCGGATCAGCGCCTGGCGACGCAGCGACGACGAGCCGACGGTGGCGCCGTGCGGCAGGTCGATCAGTTTTGGAGCGGTGCGGCCCACGACTGCATCGCGAATGTCCTCGCGGGGCAGGTAGGCCGAAAGACAGAGTCCCTCGGGCAGCGTCGTCGGCATGTCCTTGGTGGAATGCACGGCGATATCGAGATCGCCGGAGCTAAGCTTCTCTTCCAGTTCCTCGGTGAACAGGCCCTTGCCGCCGATCTCGGCCAGTGAGCGGTCGGTGATGCGGTCGCCCTTGGTGGAGAGCACGACGATCTCGAACATCTCTTCCGGCAACCCGTGCGCCGCCATCAGCCTGTCGCGGGCCTCGTTGGCTTGGGCAAGCGCCAGGGGGCTGCCTCGGGTGCCGATCCGGAAAGGTTTTGTTTGCATCCGCATTGATCCGTTGTTACCGGAGTTTCTCGTAAACGGGTTTCAGACCCATCGCAATCAACGATCAGGCTCCATGGCTCCCTTTCTGCGCATCCTCGGCATCGAAACAAGCTGCGACGAAACCGCCGCTGCCGTGGTCGAGCGCGATGCGGAGGGGGTGCCCACCGTGCGTTCCGACGTGGTGCTGAGCCAGCTCGAAGAGCACAGCGCCTATGGCGGCGTCGTGCCCGAGATTGCCGCTCGCGCCCATGTCGAGGCTCTCGATACGCTGATCGAGGAAGCTTTGAAACGCGCCAATGTGTCGCTCTCCGATATCGACGCCATCGCCGCCACGTCAGGCCCCGGGCTGATCGGCGGCTTGCTGGTCGGGTTGATGACTGGCAAGGCGATCGCCAAGGCCTCCGGCAAGCCGCTCTATGCGGTGAACCATCTGGAAGGCCATGCGCTGACGGCGCGGCTGACGGATGGGCTTTCGTTTCCCTACCTGATGCTGCTGGTCTCGGGCGGCCACACGCAGCTGATCCTGGTCAAGGGCGTCGGCGAATACGAGCGCTGGGGAACGACGATCGACGACGCGCTGGGCGAGGCCTTCGACAAGACCGCCAAGCTCCTGAGCCTGCCCTATCCGGGCGGGCCGGCGGTGGAGCGGGCGGCGAAGTCGGGCAACCCCAAGCGTTTCCAGTTTCCGCGGCCGCTGGTCGGCGAGGCGAAGCTGAACTTCTCCTTTTCCGGGCTGAAGACGGCCGTGCGGCAGGCGGCGACCGAGATCGCTCCGCTCACCGACCAGGACGTTGCCGATATCTGCGCCTCGTTCCAGGATGCGGTATCGCGAACGCTGAAGGACCGGATCGGCCGCGGGCTCGAGCGGTTCAGGACGCTCTATCCCGATGTTGAGCAGCCGGCGCTGGTGGTGGCCGGCGGCGTGGCCGCCAATCTCGAGGTGCGCGGCACGCTGCAGGCGCTCTGCGACAAGAACCGCTTCCGCTTCGTGGCGCCGCCGCTGCACCTGTGCACCGACAATGCTGTCATGATCGCCTGGGCCGGGCTGGAGCGGATGGCGACGGGCGTTGCGCCCGACGATCTCGACGTGCAGCCGCGCTCGCGCTGGCCGCTCGATTCGAGCGCCGAGACATTGCTGGGCTTCGGCAAGCGGGGAGCGAAGGCATGAGTGGAGAAGGCCGTAGCAGCGAAACGATCGCCGTTATCGGCGCTGGCGCCTTCGGCACGGCGCTGGCCGCCGTCATCGCTCTCACGGGACGGCACAAGGTGACGCTGGTCGGGCGCGATCCTCAACTGATGGCCGATCTTGCGGCCGAGCATCTTCACGATGCCGTGCTGCCGGGCATTCCGTTGCCGGAAGCGCTGAATTTTTCGGCGGAAGCCGATGCGATCGCCGATGCCGGCATCGTGCTCTTCGCCATGCCGTCGCAAGCGCAGGCCGATGCGGCGCGGCAGTACGAACCTTATCTGGCTAAGGATGCCGTTGTCGTTACCTGCGCCAAGGGCATCGAGAAGACGACGGGCAATCTGTTGACGGACATGCTGGCGCAGGCGCTGCCGGGGCATGCGGTCGCGGTGCTGTCGGGTCCAGGCTTCGCGGCCGATATTGCCAAAGGGCTGCCGACCGCGATGGTCGTGGCCGCCGAGAATGGCGAGATCGCCGAGCGGCTGGCACAGGCGATCTCGGGGCGGACCTTCCGGCTCTATCCATCGGCGGACCGGATCGGCGTACAGCTGGGCGGCGCCTTGAAGAACGTGCTGGCGATTGCCTGCGGCATCGTCGAGGGCGCCGGGATCGGCGATTCGGCGCGTGCGGCGCTGATCGCCCGCGGGCTGGCCGAGATGTCGCGCTTCGTGGTTGCCAAGGGCGGACAGGCGGACACCGTGCCGGGTCTGTCGGGGCTCGGCGATCTCGTGTTGACAGCCACCAGCCATCAATCGCGCAACCTGCGCTTCGGCATCGCGCTCGGGCGCGGCGAAAGCCGTGATCCCGCGCATGGCGAACTGGTCGAGGGGGCGTTTGCCGCTGCCGTCGTGTCGCGGCTGGCCAAGCCGCTCGCCATCGAGATGCCCGTTACCGACGCCGTTTCCGCCATCATCGAGGGCAAACTCGGCATATCCGATGCCATCGACCAGCTGATGACGCGCCCGATCACCACCGAATAGGAGAACTCGCATGCTTTTCGCTTTCGTCTGCAAGGACAAGCCCGGCCACCTCAACGTCCGCATGGACACCCGTCCCGAGCATGTCGAGCATCTCAATGCCCTCAACGCCGCCGGCACGCTGAAGATGGCCGGTCCGTTCCTCGATCCTGAGGGCAAGCCCTGCGGCAGCCTCGTGATCGTCGAGGCGGACACCATCGAAGCGGCAACCGCGATTGCCGACGCCGACCCTTACACCAAGGCCGGTCTGTTCGAGAGCGTCGAGGTGAAGCCCTTCAACTGGGTCTTCAACAAGCCGGAGGCGTAAGCGTGGCGCATTGGCTTTACAAGTCCGAACCGGCCGCATGGTCCTGGGAACAGCAGAAGGCCGCTGGCGAGAAGGGCACGGAGTGGACCGGCGTTCGCAACTACCTGGCGCGCAACAACATGCGGGCCATGCAGATCGGCGACAAGGGCTTCTTCTACCACTCCAATGACGGGCTGGAGATCGTCGGCATCGTCGAGGTCTGCGCGTTGTCGCATCCCGATTCGACGGCCAATGGCGATCCGAAGTGGGATTGCGTCGATATCCGCGCCGTCTGCGATGTGCCGAAGCCGGTGACGCTCAAGGACGTCAAGGCCAGCGAAAAGCTCGCGAAGATGTCGCTGGTGACGTCGATGCGGCTTTCCGTGCAGCCTGTGACCGACGAGGAATGGCTTGAGGTCTGCCGCATGGGCGGGCTCGACAACCCGCCGCGCTGATATCACGTGAAGACCGACCCCGCGCGCTTCATCCTCGACAATACCAGCCCGATGGCGCCGCCGCATGTGCCTGAGATCAGCCTGCATCTGGCAACGGAGGCGCACGAACTCTGGCTGAAGACGGAAGAGGAGTTGGCCGAGATCGGCCTGCCGCCACCGTTCTGGGCCTTCGCCTGGGCCGGCGGGCAGGGGCTGGCGCGCTATGTGCTCGATCATCCCGAGACGGTCGCCGGCAAGAGAGTGGTGGATTTCGCCAGCGGCTCCGGGCTGGTGGCGATTGCGGCGATGATGGCTGGGGCAAAGTCGGTGCTGGCGGCGGATATCGATCCGTGGACGGCGATGGCGGTGGAGCTGAATGCCGGGCTGAATAACGTCGAGATCGGCTTCACCGGCGACAACCTGATCGGCTGCGACATTGATGCCGACGTTCTCCTTGCTGGCGATGTGTTTTACGACCGCGATTTCGCCGCAGCGCTGGTGCCCTGGTTCGAGCGGCTAGCGGCGTCAGGTGTCAACCTGCTGGTCGGCGATCCCGGGCGGGCCTATCTGCCGAAGGACAGGCTCGAGGCCTGCGCGGTGTATCAGGTGCCGGTGACGCGAGCGCTGGAGGACAGCGAGGTCAAGAAGACCACGGTCTGGCGATTCGTCGGCTAAATTTCCATGTTAAGGACGGATGACGCAGACGCCTTGCTCATAGGAGCAGGGATTGCGGCGTTGCGCGACGCTGATGACCTTGGCCATCGGCGCAAGCTTCACGGTCCGTCGATCGCCGTAGCTGCCATAGCGGTAGCCGCCGACATAGGTGCCGCCATCGGTTTCGTAAGGGTAGGATGACCCGGCATAGGTGCCCGACGGCGCGCGTGATACCCCCCTCTCGTCGATGATCACGATATTGTTGCGCGCGAAATCCTGCGATGACGAGGGCGATATGCGCTTGATGTAGCTGCCACGCCCAAAATGCTGATGAAAGCGACCGTCATTGCCGGCGAATCGCAGCGACCGGCCGTTCCAGCCACCGCTCGTGCCGATGACGGACGGGCCCTGATGACGGATGACCAATGAGCGCGGCGTGCGCACGCCCAGAGGCCCGGCGCGGTAAACGGCATGGCCCTGATACGACCCGCCGTGGTGACGCGGGAAGGGATTGCCGCCGAAATCGCCGGCCATGGCGGGCAGGGCAACGAGCGCCGCAACCGCAAGTGCAACAAGTTTCGATGGTGTCTTCCACATCGCGCTGGTCTCCGGAAACCGAATTCTTAACAAAGCGTTAACGCGAAAATGCGCCAAAAGCGCCGGCTTGTCCATGCAAGCTTGGAAAATCATCCGAAAGACGAAGGTTCGGGCGGGCGAACACCGATCTTGAGCAAAGCGTCAAGACGCAAATCGATTAAATTTCACGGGTGCGTCAATTATACTTGTCGTTAGGTGTTTCCGTGATTAAACGTCGCCATTGATGCAACGCACACACAGCTTTCTGTCAATCGTGTGGTTGCCTGGATGCTTTCCGGATCCCGGAGAGTGCAGAAAGACCGCCGCGAGGTTCTGATGGCGAACACGACAAGTAACCGGCCCCTGTCGCCGCATCTACAGATTTACAAACCAATTCCCACCATGGTCATGTCGATCGTCCACCGTATCACCGGGGGCGCGCTCTATGTCGGCACGCTGCTGATTGCGTGGTGGCTGATCGCTGCTGCGACCGGCGTCGGCGCCTACGACTGGGCCAACTGGGTGCTCGGCAGCATTGTCGGCAAGCTGGTGCTGCTTGGCTATACCTGGGCGCTGATCCACCACATGCTCGGCGGCTTCCGCCACTTCATGTGGGACCTCGGCTACGGCTTCGACAAGCACTTCTCCACCAAGCTCGCCAAGCTCAACATCATTGCCTCGCTCTGTCTGACCTTGCTGGTCTGGTTGATCGGCTTCGTAATTCGCTTTTGAGGGTTGATCACATGGATATGCGTACCCCTTTGGGTAAGGTCCGCGGCCTCGGCTCGGCCAAGGACGGCACGGAACACTTCTGGCGCCAGCGCGTGACGGCCGTGGCCAACGTGCCGCTGTTTCTCTTCTTCATCATCTTCATGATCATCCATGCCGGCCAGCCCTACGCGGAGGTCGTGCACGCGCTGTCGAACCCGTTCGTCGCCGTCATCATGGGCCTGATGATCATCTCCGGCATCATCCACATGAAGCTCGGCATGCAGGTGATCATCGAGGACTACGTGCACCATGAAGTGACGAAGATCGCGCTGGTGATGCTCAACACCTTCTTTTCGATCCTGATGACGGGGCTCTGTCTTTTCGCCATTCTGAAGATCGCGTTCGTAGGATAATTGATATCATGGCATCGACAACATCCACTCAGAATGGCCCCGCTCAAAACGGGAAAGCCTACAAGTACGTCGATCACTCCTACGACGTGATCGTTGTCGGCGCCGGTGGCGCGGGCTTGCGCGCCACGCTCGGCATGGCCGAACAGGGTTTCAAGACGGCCTGCATCACCAAGGTATTCCCGACCCGCAGCCACACGGTCGCGGCACAGGGCGGCATCGCCGCTTCGCTGCGCAACATGACGCCCGACAGCTGGCAGTGGCACCTCTACGACACCGTCAAAGGCTCCGACTGGCTCGGCGACGTCGACGCCATGCAGTACCTCACCATGGAAGCGCCGAAGGCGGTCTACGAACTCGAGCATTACGGCGTTCCGTTCTCGCGTAACGAAGAGGGCAAGATCTACCAGCGGCCGTTCGGCGGCCACATGCAGAACTACGGCGAAGGCCCGCCGGTGCAGCGCACCTGCGCCGTTGCCGACCGTACCGGTCACGCCATCCTTCACACGCTCTACGGCCAGTCGCTCAGAAACAACGCGGAATTCTTCATCGAATACTTCGCGCTCGACCTGATCATGTCCGACGACGGCAGCCGCTGCACCGGCGTGGTTGCCTGGAACCTCGACGACGGCACGATCCACCGCTTTGCAGCGAAGATGGTGGTGCTGGCGACCGGCGGCTATGGCCGCGCCTATTTCTCGGCGACCTCGGCTCACACCTGCACCGGCGACGGCGGCGGCATGGTTGCGCGTGCCGGCTTGCCGCTGCAGGACATGGAATTCGTGCAGTTCCACCCGACCGGCATCTACGGCTCCGGCTGTCTGATCACCGAAGGCGCACGCGGCGAAGGCGGTTACCTCGTGAATTCAGAGGGCGAACGCTTTATGGAGCGCTATGCCCCTTCGGCCAAGGACCTTGCCTCGCGTGACGTCGTGTCGCGCTGTATGACCTTGGAAATCCGCGAAGGCCGTGGTGTCGGCAAGGCCAAGGACCACATCTTCCTGCATCTCGACCATCTCGATCCGGCCGTGCTGCACGAGCGCCTTCCGGGCATCTCGGAATCGGCGAAGATCTTTGCCGGCGTCGACGTGACGCGCGAGCCGATCCCGGTTCTGCCGACGGTTCATTACAACATGGGCGGCATTCCGACCAACTACTGGGGCGAAGTGCTGAACGCCGACTCGAATAATCCGGAGCGGATCATTCCGGGCCTGATGGCGGTCGGCGAAGCCGGCTGCGCCTCGGTGCACGGCGCCAACCGCCTCGGCTCCAACTCGCTGATCGACCTCGTGGTCTTCGGCCGCGCCGCGGCGATCCGCGCCGGCGAGGTCATCGACCGCGCATCGCCGGTGCCGCATCTCAACGTCGCTGCCTGCGACAAGATCATGGATCGCTTCGACGGACTGCGCAACGCCTCTGGCGGCACGCCGACGGCGGTGCTGCGCGAGAAGATGCAACGCGCCATGCAGGAAGACGCCGCCGTGTTCCGCACGCAGGAATCGCTGGAATCGGGCTGCAAGCGCATCTCGGCCATCTGGCAGGAAATGCGCGACATCAAGGTCACCGACCGCTCGATGATCTGGAACTCGGACCTTGTCGAGACGCTGGAGTTGCAGAACCTGATGGCCAATGCGATCACCACGATCTACGGCGCCGAGGCCCGCAAGGAAAGCCGCGGTTCGCATGCGCGCGAGGACTACACCGAAGGCAAGTTCGCCGGCCGCGACGACGAGAACTGGCGCAAGCACACGCTGTCGTGGGTCAACGATGCCGGCGAGGTCAAGCTCGACTACCGCCCCGTCCATACCGAACTGATCGCCGAGGGCATCGATCCGCAGAAGATCGCACCCAAGGCGCGTGTATATTGAGAGGAATTGGACATGGTTGAACTTGCTCTCCCCAAGAATTCCCAGATGCGCGAAGGCAAGGTTTGGCCGAAGCCCGCTGGCGCGACCAACACTCGGGAATTCCGGGTGTATCGCTGGAGCCCGGATGATGGTCAGAACCCGTCGATCGACACGTTCTATATCGACGTCGACGATTGCGGCCCGATGGTGCTCGATGGCCTGCTCTACATCAAGAACAAGATCGATCCGACGCTGACGCTGCGCCGTTCCTGTCGCGAGGGGATCTGCGGTTCGTGCGCGATGAACATCGACGGCACCAATACGCTGGCCTGCACCAAGGGTCTCGACGACATCAAGGGCACCGTGAAGATCTATCCGCTGCCGCATCTGCCCGTCGTCAAGGATCTGGTGCCCGACCTCAACAACTTCTACGCCCAGCACCGCTCGATCGAGCCCTGGCTGAAGACCGTTTCGCCGGCTCCGGCCAAGGAATGGAAGCAGAGCCACGACGATCGCCAGAAGCTCGACGGCCTCTACGAGTGCATTCTCTGCGCCTGCTGCTCGACCTCCTGTCCGAGCTACTGGTGGAACGGCGACCGCTATCTCGGTCCGGCCGTGCTGCTGCAGGCCTATCGCTGGCTGATCGATTCGCGTGACGAGGCCACCGGCGAACGGCTCGACAATCTGGAAGATCCCTTCCGGCTCTATCGCTGCCACACGATCATGAACTGCGCGCAGACCTGCCCGAAGGGTCTGAATCCGGCGAAGGCGATCGCCGAGATCAAGAAGATGATGGTCGAGCGCCGGGTCTAGCATCCGTCGGACGCCGGCGGCCCCAGGCGGGGCTGCCGGACGCATTTGCGTGCCGAAGCAACAGAGAATCGGCTGCCCATCACCTTGCTGACAAATTCTATCTGCAGGACGTTCTCGGCCAGCACGGTTGAATTGCGCCGTTTCAGGCCTAGCTCAGTCACGGGCAATTTACGGCTGTGACGACTTGATTAACCAAAGTGAAATACGTTAGTTCGAAAATAACCCTAATTTTTAGTTTCATGCGACAAAAGCGGACATTCGGGAGCATTCAGATGCAGTTGCGATATGCGATGACAGGTATGGCGGTTGTTCTGTCACTCGCCGGTTGCCAGCGGACGGCCTATAACGATGCGAGCTACAATTCGACTTCGGCGCCGGCGCCCTTGACGGCGCAACCGGTTCCCCAGGTGCAGGGCGGGCAGCTGCCGCCTCCGGGCGGTTCCTCGCAGTTCCCGGCGGCTCCGGCCACCAACGCGCCGATGGGCGGCGTGCAGGGTGGCGCCATGGCGTCCAACGGCGGCGGCGGCCTCGATGTCACCAAGGAATCGCTGGTCGGCAGCTGGCGGGTCAACGGCTCGTGCGACATGTTCCTGACGCTCACCAATCTCGGCAGCGGTTCGCGCGGCGGCACGCGCGGTTGCGTCGGCGAGCTGACGGCGATGCGCTCATGGGAAGTGGCGGGCAAGCAGGTCGTTCTGAAGGACGTCAATGGCAACCAGGTCGGCAGCGTCTACAAGACCGCCGACAATGCCTTCAGCGGCCAGACCAGCAGCGGCCAGCCGATCGCGCTCAGCCGGTAAGCGAGCCGGCGGCTCGCTCCGCCGATCTTTTTCAGGCGGATTTTCTAAAATGCAACCGATGCCAGACTACAGCTTGAGCGTCAGCGAACAATTGAAGTCGCTGACGGCTTCGGGTTCGCTGCAGCTCGACGATGCCCAGATGCATGTGGCCAAGTGCCTCGATCGAGTGCTGTCCGACCTCAAGCAGAAGCGTCCGGCGGCGAAGTCGAGCGCGCTCGGCTGGCTGTTCGCGGCCAAGAAGAAATCCTCCGAGACGATCAAGGGCATCTACATCCACGGCAGCGTCGGGCGCGGCAAGACGATGCTGATGGACATGTTCTTCGAGATGGCGCCGACGAAAAAGAAGCGTCGGGCGCATTTTCACGAGTTCATGACCGATGTGCACAACCGCATCGCGGAGCACCGGTTGAAGCTGAAGAACGGCGAGACCAAGCAGGCGGACCCGATCCCGGTCGTGGGTGCCGATCTCTATGCCGAAGCCGAATTGCTGTGCTTCGATGAGTTCACCGTCACCGACATCGCCGATGCGATGATCCTGTCGCGGTTGTTTTCCGACCTGTTCGGGCGCGGCTGCATTCTTGTCGCGACCTCCAATGTGGAGCCCGACAATCTCTATCGCGACGGGCTGAACCGCAGCCTGTTCACGCCGTTCATCGGGCTGCTCAACCAGTATGTCGAGACGGTGACGCTGGATTCCCCGACAGACTACCGGATGGAGAAGATCAACAGCCTGCCGGTCTACCTGACGCCGCTCGGGCCGCATGCCGATATGGCGATGGATGCCTCGTGGAACCAGGCGCTTCACGGCCGCAAGGCGCAGCCGATCGAGATCCCAATGAAGGGGCGCTCGATCCATGTGCCGCTGGCCGTCGACCGGCTGGCGCGGTTCTCGTTTGCCGATCTTTGCGACAAGCCGCTCGGCGCCGCCGACTTTCTCGCCATCTCCGAACGCTTTGATGCCATATTTGTCGATCACGTTCCCTTGCTCGGACCGGAGAAGCGCAACCAGACCAAACGCTTCATCATTCTGGTCGATACGCTCTACGACCACGCCGTACGGCTTTATATTTCAGCTGAAGCCATGCCTGAGAACTTGCTGACACAAGCGCGTGGTACTGAAGGCTTCGAATTCGACCGCACGGCATCACGCCTGTTCGAGATGAGAAGCGCCGAATATCTCGCTCTTCACCACGAAAAGCGGGCGGCCGAATAGCGGTTTCATGACAATATAACTTACGTTTACGTAAGAGTTTTATCTTCTAAACGATTGAAATTGTTCACCCAGAAATAATCAGTTGCCATTTTAGCGCTTTGGGTTTATGCGATTGCGGCAATTGGGCGCAGCCCCTCCGTGCGTCGCCCGACGATTTTTGGTCGCAAAGGAAACACCGAAATGGCGCGTAACAAGATCGCACTCATTGGTTCTGGCATGATTGGTGGCACGCTGGCGCATCTCGCCGGCCTCAAGGAGCTGGGCGATATCGTTCTCTTCGATATTGCCGACGGCATCCCGCAGGGCAAAGGCCTCGACATTGCACAGTCCTCGCCGGTTGAAGGCTTCGACGCCAATCTCACCGGCGCAAGCGATTACTCCGCGATCGAAGGCGCCGATGTCTGCATCGTCACCGCCGGCGTCGCCCGCAAGCCGGGCATGAGCCGCGACGATCTGCTCGGTATCAACCTCAAGGTCATGGAACAGGTCGGCGCTGGTATCAAGAAATATGCCCCCGACGCCTTCGTCATCTGCATTACCAACCCGCTCGACGCGATGGTCTGGGCGCTGCAGAAGTTTTCCGGCCTTCCGGCCAACAAGGTCGTCGGCATGGCCGGCGTTCTGGATAGCTCGCGCTTCCGCCTGTTCCTCGCCAAGGAATTCAACGTTTCGGTTCAGGACGTCACGGCGTTCGTTCTCGGCGGCCACGGCGACACGATGGTGCCGCTCGCCCGTTACTCGACCGTCGGCGGCATTCCGCTGACCGATCTGGTCACCATGGGTTGGGTCACCAAGGAACGCCTCGAAGAAATCATCCAGCGCACCCGTGACGGCGGCGCCGAAATCGTCGGCCTGCTGAAGACCGGCTCGGCCTATTACGCACCGGCTGCTTCGGCGATCGAGATGGCCGAATCCTACCTCAAGGACAAGAAGCGTGTTCTGCCGGCTGCCGCCTATCTCTCGGGTCAGTATGGCGTCAAGGACATGTATGTCGGCGTTCCCACCGTCATCGGTGCCGGTGGCGTCGAGCGCATCATCGAGATCGACCTTAACAAGGCCGAGAAGGAAGCCTTCGAAAAGTCCGTCGGCGCCGTCGCCGGCCTGTGCGAAGCCTGCATCAACATCGCGCCGTCGCTCAAGTAAGCCGACCGGCCGCTGACGCAATCCAAACAGGAACAGATCCATGAATATTCATGAATATCAGGCCAAGGCTCTGCTGAAGGGCTATGGCGCGCCGGTCGCGGAAGGTGTGGCAATCCTCAAGGTCGAGGAAGCCGAAGCCGCTGCCAAGTCGCTCCCGGGCCCGCTCTACGTGGTCAAGAGCCAGATCCACGCCGGCGGCCGCGGCAAGGGCAAGTTCAAGGAACTCGGCCCCGACGCCAAGGGCGGCGTTCGCCTGGCGAAGTCGATCGAGGAAGTCGTGGCTCATGCCAAGGACATGCTCGGCAACACGCTGGTAACCGCGCAGACCGGCGACGCCGGCAAGCAGGTCAACCGCCTCTACATCGAAGACGGCGCCGACATCGACCGCGAGCTCTATTGCTCGATCCTGGTCGACCGTTCGGTCGGTCAGGTTGCCTTCGTCGTTTCGACCGAAGGCGGCATGGACATCGAAGCCGTTGCCCACGACACGCCCGAGAAGATCCACACGATCGCCATCGACCCGGAAGCCGGCGTGACGGCTGACGACGTTGCCAAGATCTCCAAGGCGCTCGAGCTTTCTGGCGCTGCCGCCGAAGATGCCAAGTCGCTGTTCCCGGCGCTCTACAAGGCGTTCGGCGAAAAGGACATGGCGCTCCTCGAAGTGAACCCGCTGATCGTCATGAAGGACGGCCATCTGCGCGTTCTCGACGCCAAGATGTCCTTCGACGGCAACGCCCTGTTCCGCCATGACGACGTCAAGGCGCTGCGCGACGAGACCGAAGAAGACGCCAAGGAAATCGAAGCCTCCAAGTGGGACCTCGCCTACGTTGCCCTCGACGGCAATATCGGCTGCATGGTCAACGGCGCCGGTCTCGCCATGGCGACGATGGACATCATCAAGCTGTACGGCAAGGAGCCGGCAAACTTCTGCGACGTCGGCGGTGGCGCCGGCAAGGAGAAGGTGGCGGCTGCATTCAAGATCATCACGGCCGACCCGAAGGTCGAGGGCATCCTCGTCAACATCTTCGGCGGCATCATGAAGTGCGACGTCATCGCCGAAGGCGTTGTCGCAGCGGTTCAGGAAGTCGGTCTCAAGGTTCCGCTCGTGGTTCGCCTCGAAGGCACCAATGTCGAGCTCGGCAAGAAGATCCTCAACGAGTCGGGTCTCGCGATCACGGCGGCTGACGATCTCGACGACGCCGCCAAGAAGATCGTCGCGGCGATCAAAGCCTAATCTGGGGACCTGATAGATGTCTATTCTCGTAAACAAGAATACCAAGGTTCTCGTTCAGGGCCTGACCGGCAAGACCGGCACCTTCCACACCGAACAGGCGCTGGCCTATTACGGCACGCAGATGGTTGGCGGTATCCACCCGAAGAAGGGTGGCGAAACCTGGACCGGTTCGAAGGGCGAGAGCCTGCCGATCTTTGCCGCGGTTGCCGAAGCCAAGGAACGCACCGGCGCTGACGCATCGGTGATCTACGTTCCGCCGGCCGGCGCTGCCGACGCGATCATCGAGGCGATCGACGCCGAGATCCCGTTCATCACCTGCATCACCGAAGGTATCCCGGTCATGGACATGGTCCGCGTCAAGGCGCGCCTCGACCGCTCCAAGTCGCGCCTGCTCGGCCCGAACTGCCCGGGTATCCTGACGCCGGAAGAATGCAAGATCGGCATCATGCCGGGCTCGATCTTCCGCAAGGGTTCGGTCGGTATCGTTTCGCGTTCCGGCACGCTGACCTACGAAGCCGTTTTCCAGACGTCAAACGAAGGCCTCGGCCAGACGACGGCTGTCGGCATCGGCGGCGATCCGGTCAAGGGCACCGAGTTCATCGACGTGCTCGAGATGTTCCTGGCCGACGACGCCACGACCTCGATCATCATGATCGGCGAAATCGGCGGTTCGGCTGAAGAAGACGCGGCACAGTTCCTGATCGACGAAGCCAAGAAGGGCCGCAAGAAGCCGATGGCAGGCTTCATCGCCGGCCGTACGGCTCCGAAGGGCCGCACCATGGGCCACGCCGGCGCTGTCGTTTCCGGCGGCAAGGGCGATGCGGAATCGAAGATCTCGGCTATGGAAGCGGCCGGTATCAAGGTGTCGCCATCCCCGGCACGCCTCGGCAAGACGCTGGTTGAAGTCCTGAAGGGCTGAGCCAATCTATAGGTCGGGCAGGTTGCGCTTTCGCCACCTGCCCGACTTTACCAGAGACGAGAGCCGCGGACAGGCGGCGAAGACAGATGCGGCAGCTGGTCAAAGGGACCGGCAGACAACAAAGTCAGGAGGCGGACTAAAACGTCCGCGTATCACCATGGCACGGCAAGAAGCCAACGAGCAGTTTCAGATCACCTCGTTCCTGGATGGCGCCAACGCTGCTTACATCGAGCAGCTCTATGCGCGCTACGAGGACGATCCGGCATCGGTCAACGAGGAATGGCGGTCATTCTTCAAGGCGCTGGAAGACAATCCTGATGATGTGAAGCGGGCCGCCAAGGGTGCGTCCTGGCGCAAGAAGAACTGGCCTCTCCAGGCCAGCGGCGATCTGGTCTCGGCGCTCGATGGCGACTGGGGCATCATCGAGAAGGTGGTTGAAACCAAGGTCAAGGCCAAGGCTGAAGCAGCCGGCAAGCCGGCCGACGGTGCCGACATCCTGCAGGCGACGCGTGACAGCGTGCGCGCCATCATGATGATCCGAGCTTACCGCATGCGCGGCCACCTGCACGCCAAGCTCGACCCGCTCGGCATTGCCGCGCCTGTCGAAGACTACCACGAGCTCGCGCCTGAAAATTACGGCTTCACCGCCGCCGACTACGACCGCAAGATCTTTATCGACAACGTGCTGGGCCTCGAATACGCCAGCATTCGCGAGATGATCGAGATTCTCGAGCGCACCTACTGCTCGACGATCGGCGTCGAGTTCATGCACATTTCCAATCCCGAGGAAAAGGCCTGGATCCAGGAACGGATCGAAGGTCCTGACAAGGGCGTTGCCTTCACCGCCGAAGGCAAGAAGGCGATCCTTGCGAAGATCATCGAAGCCGAAGGCTACGAGCAGTTCCTCGACGTCAAGTTCAAGGGCACCAAGCGCTTTGGCCTCGACGGCGGCGAATCGCTGATCCCGGCGCTGGAGCAGATCCTCAAGCGCGGCGGCCATCTCGGCCTCAAGGAAGCCGTGTTCGGCATGGCCCACCGTGGCCGCCTGAACGTGCTGTCTCAGGTCATGGGCAAGCCGCACCGCGCCATCTTCCACGAGTTCAAGGGCGGCTCCTACGCGCCTGACGAAGTCGAAGGCTCCGGCGACGTGAAGTACCATCTCGGCGCTTCCTCCGACCGCGAATTCGACGGCAACAAGATCCACGTCTCACTGACGGCCAACCCGTCGCACCTCGAGATCGTCGATCCTGTCGTCATGGGCAAGGCACGCGCCAAGCAGGACATGGGCGCCACCGTCTGGGAAGGCGACACCATCCCGCTGTCCGAGCGCTCCAAGGTTCTGCCGCTGCTGATCCACGGCGACGCCGCATTCGCCGGCCAGGGCGTGATCGCCGAAATCCTCGGCCTGTCGGGCCTGCGCGGTCACCGGGTTGCCGGCACCATGCACGTGATCATCAACAACCAGATCGGCTTCACCACCAATCCGGCCTTCTCGCGCTCGTCGCCCTATCCGTCCGACGTCGCCAAGATGATCGAGGCGCCGATCTTGCACGTCAACGGCGACGATCCGGAAGCGGTTGTCTATGGCGCCAAGGTTGCCATGGAATTCCGCATGAAGTTCCACAAGCCTGTGGTCCTCGACATGTTCTGCTACCGTCGCTACGGCCACAACGAAGGCGACGAACCGTCCTTCACGCAGCCGAAGATGTACAAGGTCATCCGCAGCCACAAGACGGTTCTGCAGCTCTACGGCGAGCGGCTGGTTGCCGAAGGTGTGCTGAGCGAAGGCGAAGTCGAGAAGATGAAGGCCGACTGGCGCGCCCATCTCGAGCAGGAGTTCGAGGCCGGCCAGCACTACAAGCCTAATAAGGCCGACTGGCTGGACGGCGAGTGGTCGGGTCTGCGCACGGCCGACAATGCCGACGAGCAGCGTCGTGGCAAGACCGCCATCCCGATGAAGCAGCTGAAGGAAATCGGCCGCAAGCTCTCCGAGATTCCTGATGGATTCCACGCGCACCGCACCATCCAGCGCTTCATGGAAAACCGTTCGAACATGATCTCGACCGGCGAAGGCATCGACTGGGCGACCGCGGAAGCGCTGGCGTTCGGCGGTCTCGTGACGGAAGGCCACAAGATCCGCCTTTCCGGCCAGGATTGCGAACGCGGGACGTTCTCGCAGCGCCACTCGGTGCTCTACGATCAGGAAACGGAAGAGCGCTATATCCCGCTCGCCAACCTGTCGCCGACCCAGGCGCGCTACGAAGTCATCAACTCGATGCTGTCGGAAGAGGCCGTGCTCGGCTTCGAATACGGCTATTCGCTCGCCCGTCCGAACGCGCTGACGCTCTGGGAAGCCCAGTTCGGCGACTTCGCCAACGGTGCTCAGGTCGTGTTCGACCAGTTCATCTCGTCTGGCGAACGCAAGTGGCTGCGCATGTCCGGCCTCGTCTGCCTGCTGCCGCACGGCTATGAAGGTCAGGGTCCGGAACACTCTTCGGCCCGCCTCGAACGCTTCCTGCAGCTTTGCGCGGAAGACAACATGCAGGTCGCCAACGTCACGACGCCGGCGAACTACTTCCATATCCTGCGCCGCCAGGTGAAGCGCGACTTCCGCAAGCCGCTGATCCTGATGACGCCGAAGTCGCTGCTTCGCCACAAGCGCGCGGTGTCGGGTCTGGCGGAGATGGCCGGCGAAACCTCGTTCCACCGTCTGCTCTGGGACGATGCCGAGGTGATCAAGGATGGTCCGATCAAGCTGCAGAAGGACGCCAAGATCCGTCGCGTCGTGATGTGCTCGGGCAAGGTCTATTACGACCTGCTGGAAGAACGCGAAAAGCGCGGCGTAGACGACGTTTACCTGCTGCGCGTCGAACAGCTCTATCCGTTCCCGGCCAAGGCGCTCATCAACGAGCTCAGCCGCTTCCGGAACGCGGAGATGGTCTGGTGCCAGGAAGAGCCGAAGAACATGGGTGCATGGTCGTTCATCGACCCGTATCTGGAATGGGTGCTTGCCCATATCGATGCGAAGTACCAGCGCGTTCGCTACACCGGACGTCCGGCCGCGGCATCGCCCGCAACCGGCCTGATGTCCAAGCATCTGGCACAGCTCGCCGCATTCCTTGAGGATGCGCTCGGCGGCTAAAGAGAATGAGATCGGAGAGGGAGCCGCTTCCTCTCCGAATTTATCCGTTCTTCGGCCTCCGCCGGAACGCCGTCCCATCACAACGATCAAAAATTCAGGATTTGAACAATGGCCACAGAAATCCGCGTTCCAACTCTCGGTGAATCCGTCAGCGAGGCAACCGTCGGCACCTGGTTCAAGAAGGTCGGCGATGTCATCAAGGCCGACGAACCGCTCGTCGAGCTTGAAACCGACAAGGTGACCATCGAAGTCCCGGCGCCTGCCGCCGGCGTACTGACCGAAATCGTCGCTCAGGCCGGTGAAACCGTCGGTCTCGACGCGCTGCTCGGCCAGATCGCCGCTGCAGCAGCCGGTGCTGCCGCTCCCGCGCCTGCCGCTGCTCCGGCCAAGGCCGCCGAGCCTGCACCCGCCGCACCGGCTCCGGTTGCCGCCGCAGCATCAGCCGCCGCTTCCGTATCCTCGATGCCGCCTGCGCCGGCCGCTTCGAAGATGCTGGCCGAAAACAATATCTCGGCCGATCAGGTCGATGGATCCGGCAAGCGCGGCCAGGTTCTGAAGGGCGACGTGATCGCCGCCGTCGCCAAGGGCATCTCCGCTCCGGCGGCCGTTCCTGCCGCACCGGTTGCTGCACGCGGTCCTTCGACCGTCGAGGATGCCGGCCGCGAAGAGCGCGTGAAGATGACGCGCCTGCGCCAGACGATCGCCAAGCGCCTCAAGGACGCCCAGAACACCGCCGCCATGCTGACCACCTACAACGAGGTGGACATGAGCGCTGTCATGGCGCTGCGCGCCAAGTACAAGGACGTCTTTGAAAAGAAGCATGGCGTCAAGCTCGGCTTCATGGGCTTCTTCACCAAGGCCGTGACGCACGCGCTAAAGGAACTGCCTGCCGTCAACGCCGAAATCGACGGCACCGACCTGATCTACAAGAACTACTGCCACATCGGCATGGCCGTCGGCACCGACAAGGGCCTGGTCGTGCCGATCATCCGCGACGCCGACCAGCTGTCGATCGCCGGCATCGAAAAGGACCTCGGCCGTCTGGCGAAGCTCGCCCGCGACGGTTCTCTCTCGATGGCCGACATGCAGGGCGGCACGTTCACCATCACCAATGGCGGCGTCTACGGCTCGCTGATGTCTTCGCCGATCCTGAACGCGCCGCAGTCGGGCATCCTCGGAATGCACAAGATCCAGGACCGTCCCGTCGTCGTCGGCGGCCAGATCGTCATCCGTCCGATGATGTATCTCGCGCTGTCCTACGATCACCGCATCGTCGACGGTAAGGAAGCCGTGACCTTCCTCGTCCGCGTCAAGGAAAGCCTCGAGGATCCGGAACGTCTCGTTCTCGATCTCTAAGAGACCGACAGGGCCGCGCGAGCGGCCCTTTTCGCCTCAGCACCGGAACACCTGATGTCGCTGGAACTTGTCTACCTGCTCTGGAGCGCCGCGCTCGCCTTCGCTTACATGATGGCGCAGGCAGCCGCCTACCGCATGCAGAGCGGCGTCAAGGACGCCAACTCGACGCGCGACCACGAGCCGGAGCCGAATGTGCTGACCGGCCGTGCAACGCGGGCGCTGAGGAATTTTCAGGAAACCTACCCCATCTTCATCGCGCTCGCCGTGGTGACGGTCGCATCCGGCCATTCCGACAGCCTGACCCATTGGGGTGCGGCACTTTGGTTCTGGGCGCGCGTCGCCTATCTGCCGGCCTATCTGATCGGGCTCAGCCCCTACCGTTCGTGGATCTGGTCCGTGTCGGCGATCGGGCTGGTGCTGATGTTCTCGGGCATCGTGTGGTGAGGCGATGATGCGTAAGCTTCCTGTGACCATCGCCACTCTCGTTTTCACCGCGCTCTGCGGCCAGCCGCTGCTGGCGGCCGCGTGCAAGCAGGCCGATGCCGTCTACGCCGACCGCGACGGCGCCTACGAGCTGCGGTTCACGCCGATCAATTCGGCGGCGGCTGCCGCAAGCAACAAATTCACGCTCAAAGTCCTGAAGACGACGCTTACGCTCGACGGCTATGTGATGCCCTCCGAGGATCCCTTGCGGTCGATCGGCATGGTGATGTTCCATTGCCCCGACGGCGATGCGACCGGCGCCGATCTCGAAGCCTGCACCATCTGGCAGGGCATGGTCTACGGCATGAGCGCCAAGGGCGAGATGGCCAACCTGCAGCCGGAAGCCGGCGAGGCGGCCGACAAGGTCGTGCTGCCGGGCATCGGTCCGGCCATTCGCGGCTCGTCGATCTGGGGCGAGGGCAAGGCTTCGGTGGCGCCGTGGGACGTTCTCGATTTCAAGGGATGCGGCACATGAGCGAAGCCCCTGTTCTTCTGGTCACCGGCGGCAGCCGCGGCATCGGCGCCGCGATCTGCCTGCTTGCCGCCCGAAAGGGCTGGCGGGTGGCCGTCAATTATGCGTCCAACAGGCAAGCGGCCGATGCCGTGGTCTCGACGATCGAGGCCGGTGGCGGTGAAGCGTTCGCGATCAAGGGCGATGTGGGCAATGCCGATGACATCGTGGCGATATTTGCGGCCGTCGACCAGCATTTCGGCCGGCTGGACGGGCTTGCCAACAATGCCGGCATCGTCGATGCGCCAGCGCGTGTCGACGAGATGTCGGTGGCGCGTCTCGAGCGGATGATGCGGATCAACATCACAGGCTCGATCCTCTGCGCCGCTGAGGCTGTGCGCCGCATGTCGAGCAAGCATGGCGGCAAGGGCGGCGCGATCGTCAATATCTCGTCGATGGCGGCGATCATCGGCTCGCCGTCGCAATATGTCGATTACGCCGCTTCGAAGGCCGCGATCGACACCTTCACCATCGGCCTTGCCCGCGAGGTGGCCACCGAAGGCGTGCGGGTGAACGCGGTGAGGCCCGGCGTCATCGACACCGAGATCCATGCTTCCGGCGGCCTGCCGGACCGAGCGCGCGACATGGCGCCCAGCATTCCGATGCAGCGGGCGGGCACAGCAGACGAGATTGCCGACGCGGTGCTCTACCTGTTGTCCCCGGAGGCTTCCTATATAACGGGTTCGATCCTCAATGTGAGCGGCGGGCGATGATGGTGCGGGTAGGGATGTGACCATGCAGTATGTTCTCGAATTTCTCGGCCTGATGGCCGTCTTCTCGATCTTCATCGTCGTGCCGGGCGCCGACTTCGCGGTCATCCTGCGCCAGAGCATCGTGCATGGCCGCCGTGCCGCGATGATGACGGGGCTCGGCATGGGCTTCTCGCTGCTGTTCCACATCAGCTACACCATTCTCGGCCTCGGGCTGATCGTCTCCCAATCGCTGATGCTGTTTGCGATGATCAAGTGGGCCGGCGTCGCCTATCTCGTCTATCTCGGCATCAAGTCGTTCCGCGATCCCGGCTTCAATGTCGGAGAGATCGAGGTGACGGAAGAGGACCGCAAGCCGATCTCGGCGCTCAGGTGCCTGGGGATGGGCTTCATCACCAACGCGCTGAACCCGAAGCCGGTGCTGTTCTTCCTGTCGCTGTTTTCGACGCTGGTGCATCACGACACGCCCGCGCTCATCCAGTTCAGCTACGGCATCGGCATGGCAACCGCGCTGGTCGCCTGGTTTGCCGGCGTCTCCACCTTCTTCACCGTCAAGCCGATCCGCGATCGTTTCATCGCCGGCGGCAAATGGTTCAACCGCATTACCGGCGCCGCCTTGGTCGGCTTCGGCTTCCGCCTCGCGCTCGCCCGCGCGGCGGACTAAACTCATAACGAAAAGGAAAAGAAACAATGTCCTATGATGTGATCGTTATCGGAACCGGCCCCGGCGGCTATGTCGCCGCCATCAAGGCAGCCCAGCTCGGCCTCAAGGTCGCCGTCGTCGAAAAGCGCGCGACCTTTGGCGGCACTTGCCTCAACGTCGGCTGCATTCCCTCCAAGGCGCTGCTGCATGCCTCCGAAATGTTCCATCAGGCCGGCCATGGCATGGATGCGCTCGGCATCGAAGTGCCGGCGCCGAAGCTGAACCTGGAGAAGATGCTGGCGCACAAGGATGCGACGGTTAAGGCCAATGTCGACGGCGTCGCCTTCCTGTTCAAGAAGAACAAGATCGACAGCTTCATCGGCACCGGCAAGATCGTTTCGGCCGGCAAGGTTTCGGTCACATCAGAAGACGGCAAGGTGCAGGAGATCGAGGGCAAGAACATCGTCATCGCTACCGGCTCCGACGTCGCCGGCATTCCGGGCGTGCATGTCGATCTCGACGAGAAAATCATCATTTCGTCCACCGGCGGCATCGCGCTGGACAAGGTTCCCGAGACGATGATCGTCGTCGGTGGCGGCGTCATCGGCCTTGAGCTCGGCTCAGTCTGGTCGCGCCTCGGCGCCAAGGTGACCGTGGTCGAATATCTCGACACCATCCTCGGCGGCATGGATGGCGACGTCGCCAAGCAATTCCAGCGCATGCTCGCCAAGCAGGGCATCGATTTCAACCTCGGCGCCAAGGTCGTCGGCGTCGAAAAAGGCGGCAAGGGCGCGAAGGTGACCTTCGAGCCGGTCAAGGGCGGCGACAAGGTGACGCTCGAAGCCGATGTCGTGCTGATCGCCACGGGCCGCAAGGCCTACACGGCCGGCCTCGGCCTCGAGGAAGCGGGTGTGACGCTCGACAATCGCGGTCGCGTCGAGATAGACGGCCACTTCAAGACCAACGTTCCCGGCATCTATGCGATCGGCGACGTGGTGAAGGGCCCGATGCTGGCGCACAAGGCCGAGGACGAGGGCGTGGCGCTCGCCGAAATCCTCGCCGGGCAGCATGGCCATGTGAACTACGACGTCATCCCGAGCGTCGTCTACACGCAGCCTGAAGTCGCCTCCGTCGGCAAGACCGAGGAAGAGCTGAAGGCGGCAGGAGTTGCCTACAAAGTCGGCAAGTTCCCGTTCACGGCCAACGGCCGCGCGCGCGCCATGCTGGCGACGGATGGCTTCGTGAAGATCCTCTCCGACAAGACCACCGACCGGGTTCTCGGCGGCCACATTGTCGGCTTCGGCGCCGGCGAGATGATCCACGAGATCGCCGTGCTGATGGAATTCGGCGGCTCGGCCGAAGACCTCGGCCGCACCTGCCACGCACACCCGACCATGTCGGAAGCGGTGAAGGAAGCGGCGCTGGCGGCGTTCTTCAAGCCGATCCATCTTTAAGAGGTTCGGGAACGATCCTGATCAAGGCCGCGGTTCGAGAGGACCGCGGCTTTTGTTTTGCGCTTCCGCAGCTCTGCTGATCTCGCTGGCCCACCCACCGCCCTCATACCTGTGCTTGTCGGAGGTATCTAGCGCGATCAAGCCATTGATCGCAAAAGACTCTTCTCGCCGCGTAGACACGCGGCGGCTGGATTCCTGTCACAAGGACAGGAATGAGGAGGAGTGTGGGGCATTGCCCTCATCCAGCGATAATGCTCTACTTTGTTAGATGTGCGATCGCTATAGATGAAAGCCACCAGCATGCGCACCCTGACCGTTTCATTGACCCCGCACCAGGCGGCAACGATGCAGAATGCCATCGACAGCGGCGGCTACGCGTCCAACAGCGAGATTGTCCGCGATGCGTTGCGCCTCTCGGAGCAGCGTGAAGAGGTGCGGCGGATGGAGATTGCGCGCCTCAAGAAAGCCTATGACGAGGGCATTGTGAGCGGCGAAGGGCGTAACATCGACGCCGAAATTTTCCTGGCTGAATTGAAGGCAGAAAAACGCTCACGGAGGTAAGGCACGCATCGATGTCACCGCGCTCAATCAGACCGTCGAAGATCACGCCGCGTTTACCGCATCCGGCGCTGCCGCAGGCGGATTGGGCGGACTGCTATCAGCTGAGCGTGCCGGCCGCATCCCTAACAGCGATCGAGGCTGCCCGGCTGATGCTCGGCTACACGCCGTTCTGGATCAGCAGCCTGATGCGGCTGCGCAACCTGATTGTCGGCCCGCTGCTCGGATTGCGGACGGATACGCACGATCTGCCTGAGGGCGTGGAGATGATCGGGATTTTCCCCATGCTGTCCCAGTCCGAACGGCGGGTGGTCGTCGGCTTCGACGACAGGCATCTCGATTTTCGCATCGTGATCGACGTCGAGGAGACGGGCGGCGGAAGACGGGTGAGCGCGATGACGCTTGTCCAGCGCAAGATTCTGATCGGCCGGATCTATATCGCGGTCATCACGCCGTTCCACAATCTGATCGTGACGGCAATGATGGGCCATATGGGCAAGCGGCTCAACGCCCTTAGTTCACCGCCGTCAGCGTAAAGCCTTGCTTACGCAGCAATTCGATCACGCCCTCGTCGCCCGACAGGTGCAGGGCGCCGACGGCCATGAAGACGTTGCCGTTGGCGAGGATCGGGGCGGCGCGGTCGGCCATGACCTTGTTGCGGTCGAGGATGATGCGCTGTTCGAAGGCGGCATAATCGCTGCTGTCGTCGGCGCCCTCGGGCGTCACCGTCTTCAGCATCGGCATGGTCATGCCGATGTCGCCGGAGAGGTAGAGATCGGTCATGGTCTCGACGACGTCGTTCATCTTCGAGCCGAGCTCCAACGTCTCGATCAGCGATTTCATGTGGAACTCGGTGGGCAGGTCGGCCATCGCCTGCAGCTGCTCGGACAGTGTCTCGAGGCCCTTGACCTGCTTGCCTTGCTTGACCGCATCGGCGGCGATTTTCTGGTCGAGGAACTGCACGCCCTTGGCCTTGCGGGCCATTTCGCAGGCGGGCAGCGCCACGACGCTCGAAATCATCCAGGGGCGCATGCGCGAGACGGCGGACAGCGGAATGCCGCGCTGCTTGAGGCCGGCTTCGAGCCTGACATAGTCGTCGTGCGACAAAAGCTTGTCGATCGTCGTGCCGTCGGTGAACATCATCAGCTCGGGCTTCATCAGCAGCGCCGCCGAAGCCTTCTTCTCGTCGAGAATCTCGTCGGATTCGATGACGATCGTGTCGGCGGCATCGTGCGCGGCCTGGGTGCGCGGCGGCAGGTCGAGGACGCGTGGATCGGTGACGTGCATGCTGCCGAGCAACCATGAGGGTTTGACGCCCGGCTTTTCGATCTTCCAGAAGATGCCCTTGCCGTTCGGGATCGCGTCGCCTTCCTTGACCGCCTGCGCGTAGCGTGCCGGGTCGCTCTGCTTGAGGTCGTCGAGGATGTTGCGGCCGGTGCAGCTGGCGTCGTCGGCGGCCGATGCCGGGGAGACGGAGACGAGGGCGGCGATCAGCAGGGCGGCCAGCAGAACGTGGATGGCGGCGATCAGCCAGAGCACGACGTTGCCCGGCGATGCTGAGCGCATCGATGATGGGCCCGGTGCGGCTGGGTTCAGGCTGCGGTGGCCGAGGGTGATCGTCATGATGTGTTCCGGTCCCAAAATATAAGACCCAATCTCTACGCGCTGGGCTGATCATATTCCTTTAAGGGAAACCGTTAACAAAGGATTACGCCCGCGGATGGGCGCGGTCGTAAACCTCCAGAAGGCGTGCGGAATCCACACCGGTGTAGACTTGGGTGGTCGACAGGCTGGCGTGGCCGAGCAGTTCCTGGATGGTTCGGAGGTCGCCGCCGCCGGCCAGAAGGTGTGTCGCGAAGGAGTGGCGCAGGGCGTGCGGGGTGGCCGTCTCCGGCAGGCCGAAGGCGCTGCGCATCTTCTGCATGGTGCGCTGGATAATCGCCTGCTGCAACTTGCCGCCACGGGCGCCGCGAAACAGCGGCTGGTCGGCGGCCAGATGATAGGGGCAGAGCGCGCGGTACTTCTCGACTGCGTCGAAGACGACCGACAGCAACGGCACGAGGCGGGTCTTGTTGCCCTTGCCCGTGATGCGCAGGCTGGTGGCGCCGGATCTCAGATCGCCGGGCAGGAGATCGAGCGCTTCGGAGATGCGCAGGCCGCAGCCGTAGAGCAGGGTCATGACGGCGGCGTCGCGGGCGGCGATCCAGGGCTCGTCGTGCAGCTGCGCCTCGTCGCTGACGACATTGATCGCCTGCGTGTCGGAGAGCGGCTTGGGCAGCGATTTCGGCTGCTTCGGCGAGCGGATGGCGGCAGCACCGGCGGCGTTGACCAGGCCCTTCTTTTCGAGATGGCGCAGCAGCGAACGCAGGCCGGCGAGATTGCGGCCAAGCGAGCGGGCGCCGATGTCGTCGCGGCGGCGGGCGGCCAAGAAGGCGCGGAAATCGGCGGGCCGCAGCGCCTCGATATCCTTCAGTGTCGTCGGCCCGGCGAGATGGCCGGTCATGAAGGTTAGGAACTGGCGCGTGTCGCGCTCGTAGGCATCGAGCGTGTGGGCGGAAAGCCGTCGTTCGCTGGCAAGAGACTGCAGCCAGGCGGCGCGTTCGGCCATCAGCCGCGGGTCGGCCATGATCAGCAATTCGTTCATCTGGCTGCCCCTTGAATTTGCCGGTTCGCCCGCCAATTCTGAAGGGGGAGGGTTATGGAATCGCTAATATCGGCCAAGTGTCTGTCATGCCTAGATCATAATAATGGCGATAACTGGTTTCCCAACGACGCAGGATCTTGCATGGCACGGCGCCACCCAACGACGGCCTTCGGACAGTTCGCGGAAGCGATCGCACTGGTCTCCCACGGCAAACCCGGACATATCGTCGATACGCTGATCGCCGAGCGCGGCCAGCGCATCGTCAGCCATCCGCTTTGGCCGGTGATGCGACCATTCCTCTATACGCTGCTGCGCTACAACAAGGCGATGAAGTTCGCCAACGACGTCGCCAACATGCCGGGCTTCCAGTGCTTCGAATATATGAGCGATCTTCTGAACCTCGAGATCTCCGTCAGGCACGACGAACGCATTCCCGAAAGCGGCGGCTTCATTCTGGTCAGCAATCACCCGACCGGCATTGCCGACGGCGTCGCCGTCTTCGATCTCCTGAAGACGCGGCGGCCCGACATGATGGTGTTCGCCAACCGCGATGCGGTGCGGGTCAATCCGCGCTTTGCCGAGATGATCATTCCGGTCGAATGGCGCGACGAGCACAAGAGCAAGCTGAAGGCGCGCGAGACGCTGCAGATCACCAACCACGCGGTGCGCGAGGGCAAGGCGACGGTGCTGTTTCCGTCCGGCCGCATCGCCTACTGGGCGAACGGCCAGCTCAACGAGCGACCGTGGAAAACGTCGGCCGTCGGGCTGGCGCGCAAATACAATCTGCCGATCCTGCCGGTGCACATGACGGCGCGCAATTCCGGGCTGTTCTACTGGTTCGCCAAGTGGTCGACGGAGCTACGCGACATGACGGTGTTTCACGAGCTGCTCAACAAGCGCGGCGACCGCTTCGATTTCGTCGTCGGCGAGATGATCCCGGTCGAGCATCTGGACGGCGACATCAACGCGGTCACGCGGGCGCTGGAGACGCATACGGTACAGGCGCTGAAACTTGACGGCGACGCGCGGTTCCGGCCGCTGGTGACGCCCGCTGCCCCGGAGATGGCGGCGGCCCATTCATTTCGCTGAGCGGATGCGGTAAAGCGAGACATGCTGCTCCGCTCGATGTTCGCTCAGAATTACCGGTCTCTCCGCTCGATCCATATGGACCTGCCGGGCACGACGCTGTTTCTCGGCGAGAATGGCGTCGGCAAATCCAATCTCTATCGGGCATTGCAGCTGGTGCAGGCGGCCGTCACCGGGCGGCTGGTGCATGAGCTTGCGGCCGAGGGCGGCATGTTCTCGGTGCTGTGGTCGGGCACGCGCAAGCAGAGCGACGGGCCGGCGCGGATGAAGCTCGAGGTCGAACTCATGGACGAGGAGCGGGCCGTCAGCTTCCGCTACCGCGTCGAGGTCGGGCTGCGGCCGCAGAAGGCCGCGGCGGGATTCGCGCTGGAGCCGCAGGTGAAGGCCGAGGAGCTGGTGGTCGATCACGGCCGACCGGTGACGATGATGAAGCGGGCCGGGCCGGCAATCCAGGTGCGCGATGCCTCGGGCCGCATGCAGGAGTATCCCGACCAGGCGCTGACCTCGGAAACGGCGATGGCGCTGCTTGGCGATGCTGGGCACTTTCCCGAGATCGCCGCGTTTCGTCGGGTGGTGGCGAACTGGCGGTTCTTCCATGGCTTCCGCACCGACCGCGCCTCGCCTTTGCGCCAGCCGTGCCTGGCCGTGACGGGCGCGATGCTGGACGAGGACGGGGCCAATCTGGCGGCGGTGTTTGCGACGCTGAGGCATACGCGGCAGGATACCGTCGATCTCGACCGGATCGTTTCGGATGCCTTCGGTGGCGCGCGTCTAGTAGTGCCCGAGCCGGAGGAGACTGCAACGTTCGGCTTGAGTTTTCCCGATTTTCCGCACCGTGTGTTCCAGCCGCGCGAGCTGTCGGACGGGCAGATCCGTTTTCTCGGGCTGGCGGCGGCGCTCATGTCCTATCGCTTGCCGCCGTTCATCGCGCTCAACGAGCCGGAAGCTAGCCTGCATCCCGACATGCTGCCGCCGTTGGCGGAGATGATCGCCGAGGCCTCGAAGACCAGCCAGATCTGGATCGTCACCCATTCCGCGCAGCTGGCGGACGCCGTGCGCGAGCGATGCGGGGTCCGGCCGCGCAAGGTGATCCGCGAGAACGGGGCGACCTGGATCGAGGGCATGCGGCTGACGGGCACCATCGCCGGCGAGGACGATGGGGAGGAATAGGTTTACGGCGATGTCGCGGGTTTCATTTTTTTGCCGTTGCGGGCATGGTCGTGCCCGATGACCACAGCTCTGTCCGATCTCTTTGGCCCTGTCGAACCACCGCCCGCCGTGCGCACGGTGGCGGTGCTCGTGCCCCTGCCGACGCCGATGCCCTATTCCTACGCGGTGCCAGAGGGCATGGCCGTGGAGCCGGGTTCCGTGGTGCAGGTGCCGCTTGGGCCGCGCCAGGTGATGGGTGCCGTCTGGGAGGGGGGTGACGAGCGTGTCGATCCGAAGAAGCTGAGGCCGATCACCAAGGTGTTCGACTGCCCACCACTCAACAAGGAAATGCGCGATTTCATCGACTGGGTGGCGAGCTACACGCTGTCGCCGCCGGGACTGGTGGCGCGCATGGCGCTGCGCGTGCCGAACGCCTTCGATCCGGAACCGATGGTCGAGGGTTTGCGCTTCGTCGGCGGAACGCCCGAACGGATGACGCCGGCGCGGGCGCGGGTGCTCGACGCCGCCGGTGACGGGCTGTCGTGGACGCGGATCGGGCTGGCGCATGCGGCCGGCGTTTCGACCAGCGTCGTCGACGGGCTGATCGCGCAGGGGATTTTCGAAACGATTTTTCTGGCCCCGCCGCCGATCGTCGCCAAACCTGATCCAGACTTCGCGCCGTCGCGGCTGGCCGGTCCGCAGAAGGAGGCGGCCGACGAGATCCTTGCCGAGGTGCGCAACGGCGCGTTCGCCGTGTCGTTGATCGACGGCGTCACCGGGTCCGGCAAGACGGAGGTCTATTTCGAGGCGATCGCCGAAACGCTGAAACGCGGCAAGCAGGTGCTGATCCTGCTTCCCGAGATTGCGCTGACGGCCAGCTTCCTCGAGCGCTTCCAGGACCGGTTCGGGGCCAAGCCCGCCGAATGGCACTCGGATCTCGCGCCGAAGACACGCGAGAAAGTGTGGCGGCAGGCAGTGACCGGCGAAGTGCGTGTCGTGGCCGGCGCGCGCTCGGCGCTGTTCCTGCCGTTCGAGGATCTCGGGCTGATCATCGTCGACGAGGAACACGACCCTGCCTACAAGCAGGAGGACCGGGTCTACTACAATGCCCGCGACATGGCGGTGGTCCGGGCGCGGATCGGCGATTTTCCTGTCGTGCTGGTGTCGGCGACGCCCTCGGTCGAAAGCCAGGTGAATGGCCAGAGCGGGCGATACACGACGATCCATCTGCCGACGCGATTCGGCGATGCGGCGCTGCCAGACTTGCACCTGATCGACATGCGCCGGCATGCGCCGGAGCGCGGCGGCTTCCTGTCGCCGGTGCTGGTAAGGGCGATTGGCAAGACGGTGGAGAAGAAGCAGCAGGCGCTGCTGTTTCTCAATCGGCGCGGCTATGCGCCGCTGACGCTCTGCCGGGTCTGCGGCCACCGGTTCCAGTGCCCGCAATGCTCCAGCTGGCTGGTGGAACATCGCTTCAAGAAGCAGCTGCAGTGCCACCAGTGCGGTTACAACGAGCGCACGCCCGAGGCCTGCCCGGAATGCGGCACCTTCGACCATCTCGTCGCCTGCGGGCCGGGGGTGGAGCGGATCGCAGAGGAGGTGGAGCGTCACTTCCCGGAGGCGCGGACGATCGTGCTGTCCTCCGACATCCTGGGCGGCGTCAAGCGGCTGAGAATGGAGCTCGACGCCATCGCCAAGGGCGAGGCCGATATCGTCATCGGCACGCAGCTGGTCGCCAAGGGGCACAATTTTCCGCTGATGACGCTGGTGGGCATCGTCGACGCCGATCTCGGGCTCGCCAATGGCGATCCGCGGGCGGCGGAGCGAACCTTCCAGCTTCTGTCGCAGGTGACGGGGCGTGCCGGGCGCACCGGCCTGAAGAGCCACGGGCTGCTGCAGACCTACCAGCCGCAGCATCCTGTGATGCAGGCGATCGTCTCGGGCGATGCCGGAGCGTTCTACGAGCGCGAGATCGCCGAGCGCGAGCGGGCCATCCTGCCGCCGTTCGGGCGGCTGGCGTCGATCATCGTGTCGGCCGAAACGCGCAACGATGCCGAGGCGCATGCGCGCGGCATCCGCAACGCCGCCCCCCAGGTCACTGGCATTTCCGTGCTCGGGCCGGCGGAGGCGCCGCTGGCGCTGGTGCGCGGCCGCCACCGCTTCCGGCTGCTGGTGCACGGGCGGAAGAACTCCGACATGCAGGGCTTCCTCAGGGTCATGCTGTCGCAGTCGCCAAAGGAGCGCGGCTCGATCCATGTGCAGCTCGACATCGATCCGCAGAGCTTTTTGTAGGTCGCGGTTTTCTCTGAACCGGGCTTCCTGACGATCGGGCATGAGAGGGCGTTTGCGTGTATTCGCAATCGTGCCATAAGAAGCCATTGGGCATGATTTGGGGTCGATCTATGGAATTCTACTTTCCCGAAGAACTGGGCGAGCAGCTGGCTTTTTGTGCGGCGGCTTTTGTGGCTCTCGCGGGCTTCATCATCATGTTTGCGCCCGGCTACGCTATGCGTTTCTTCGGTCTCCAACCTAGGGAAGGACGGCGCGACGGATATGCCGAGCAACGCTCGATCGGCGGTGTCTATCTCGCGCTTGGTCTCGCTCCGATATTGCTTGCTCAGCCGAATATCTATCTGGTCGTAGGTGCGGCCTTCGCCATGGCTGCCTTCGCACGCGTTATCTCGCTGCTGTCCGACCGAGGCGGCACTGTCATCAACTATGTACTTCTGGTTGTGCAGGTCATTCTGGCGGCGCTTCCGCTCGGTTACGTCTTCGGTTTCTTTTCGGCCTGAAACATATGGAATTCGCGCAGCTCGCCTGTGGGTGATTGCGGCTTTCCGCATTTTTGCGGCAGAAATCGACGCTAAAACAGGATTAGGACGTTACGCGTGTTGCGAGTCCGGATATCCTATGTTAGACGGACCCCGAATTTCGGAAGAAGCAAGAGGCTTCTCTTGCGATTTCTGGGGGAAATCATAACGAATTCAGGAATTTAGATCAGGCGCCCGCCGGAGGCCGGATTCTTGGGTTGAAATCAGGGAAATTTGTGCCCGTGGCAGACACGTCCCAGCTTGTATCTGGTGTTGCAGAACGATATGCCTCGTCGCTGTTCGAACTGGCGCTCGAGGAAAAGGCAGTCCCTTCTGTGGCCGCCGATCTCGACCGTTTTCAGGCGATGTTGGATGAGAGCGACGATCTGAAGCGCTTCATCTCGAGCCCGGTTTTCTCGGCTGAAGATCAGCTGAAGACCATCATTGCCATCAGCGAGAAGGCCGGCATCAGCGGGCTGGTCGCAAACTTCCTCAAGGTCGTGGCGCGTAACCGCCGCTTGTTCGCGCTTCCGGGCATGATCAAGGCCTTCCGTATCATCGCCGCAAAACAGCGCGGCGAAATCTCCGCCGAGGTGACCTCGGCTCATGCGCTCGACGCAGCGCAGGAAACTGAATTGAAGGCGGCGCTGAAGAGCGTCACCGGCAAAGACGTGGCGGTCAACGTCACGGTTGATGCGTCCATTCTTGGTGGTCTGATCGTGAAGGTCGGGTCCCGTCAGATTGATACGTCTCTTCGTACCAAACTCTCTACCCTTAAGCTTGCATTGAAAGAGGTTGGCTGATGGATATCCGCGCCGCGGAAATTTCCGCAATTCTCAAAGATCAGATTAAAAATTTCGGCAAAGAGGCCCAGGTCTCGGAAGTCGGTCAGGTGCTCTCCGTCGGTGACGGTATCGCTCGTGTATACGGTCTGGACAATGTCCAGGCCGGCGAGATGGTCGAGTTCCCGGGCGGTATCCGCGGCATGGCGCTGAACCTTGAGTCCGATAACGTCGGTGTCGTCATTTTCGGCTCTGACCGCAGCATCAAGGAAGGCGACACCGTCAAGCGGACCGGCGCCATCGTTGACGTTCCGGTTGGTCCGGAACTGCTCGGCCGCGTTGTCGACGCTCTCGGCAACCCGATCGACGGCAAGGGCCCGATCAATGCAACGCGTCGTTCGCGCGTTGACATCAAGGCCCCGGGCATCATTCCGCGCAAGTCGGTGCATGAGCCGATGTCGACCGGCCTCAAGGCCATCGACGCGCTCATCCCGGTCGGCCGTGGCCAGCGCGAGCTCGTCATCGGTGACCGCCAGACCGGC